>ERZ1066122.546-NODE-546-length-39198-cov-16.609636_pt1 | contig 39198 bp, 26 predicted proteins | sample MGYA00382769_ERZ1066122 | MGnify/ENA primary metagenome ERZ1066122 (study PRJEB33369, sample SAMEA5778352) | biofilm metagenome | biome: Industrial cooling water; feature: Water cooling tower basin; material: Biofilm | place: United Arab Emirates | collected... | reverse complement strand
CGACCCCGTTGCGGCCGAAATCAGTTTCTCTTAATCATACGGCGATGGCGTTCGCTAAGCCCTTCTATCGCAACGTCCGAGGAATGCTGCCAGGTCCAAATGCTGGATATAGCGGAGTTGGGTTCATCACTGATCCCGAATACGCGTTGGACCCCGCTCACTATGTTCGAGCAGCATCGTTGATCATCGACGATTTAAGGGAAATTTTCGAATTTGTTGAACCATCGCCGGAAGGTGAGTGCGCTTTTTCGTATCGAATCCATGCTCTTCTGATGAGGACATGCATAGAAATAGAGGCAAACTTTAAAGCAATTTTTTATGCACATAACTTCAATCCAGGGCCGCGCGTGCGACTAGATATTCGGCAATTTCGAAGGATTGATGCGACCCACCACCTATCCTCTTATGAAGTCGAACTCCCAATGTGGAACGGTAGTTCGAGGATTTGGAAGCCCTTCGAGCCTTGGCATGAATTTCGTGGTCGCACTGCACAGCCAAATAGCTGCGTCCTCAAATGGTATCAGGCTTACAACGCGAGCAAGCATAACCGGCAACATGAGTTTCGAGCATCAAACCTCGGCGTTCTGATAGAGTCCGTTGCTGCTCTGCTCGTTGTAGTAAGTTCGCAGTTCAAGTCAGTTAGTTTCGATGCCCGTGCTGGCTATCTCAGTTTAGAGAGCGGCCCGTGGGAGCCTTCCATCGGAGACCTGTTCAGAATCAAGTATCCAGATGATTGGTCAGACGAGGAAGCCTATGCCTTCAATTGGTCGGAGCTTAAGCTTGAGCCGGATAGGTTCGCCACAATCGACTACACGATGATCCCAATCTAACTTTATGGCAGCATTCCACCCAGCTTCTGTCATGAGCGGGGCCGATACCGGATCCTGGAAGCTGTATGGCGGCTTACGGCGGAAGCAGACGTTGCCGTTGATGCTCGGGATTGACTGACTCTGGGTCGAAACCGGACGTTCGATTTAAGCTCCGTGAATGGCCGAGCCTGGGGCGGCAGCTGCCGCTATCCAAGTCCGGCCACGAACGGCGGCTATTCTGGGTTTGCTCAAGAGCCGCCATTCTGGGATCGTCCCCATAGAATAGGCTGCTGCGAAAGGCTGGAGCTCGGCTCGAACCGGACCAACTTCCGCCCCGGCAGCGTGAACCAGGTGGAGAGCGCTTTGCTGTGGGCATGACGGGATTGAACGCGCTCGTTCGACAGACACTGGTGCCGCAGGGCTCATCGGTGCGCCTTCGCGCCCTTTAATCGAGGAGGCAGCTGAGTTTTTCTTCGCTTAGCCCTAGGCCCAACTCCGCCAATATGAGTCGCTTGGGCATTCCCAAGTCCGCCCGGACGCGAGATCGACCAGAAGATAACTCTCAGGGATGTGGAGGCGCAGGCCATCGCCAATTCTCTCTACTCGCTCAACGGTCATGTCGCCGCCCAATGGGAGTTCCACCAGATCCGCAAGAGGACGTCCATTCATTGTGACAAGCCTTGCCTCCGGAACATCGGCGCCATGGATAATTAGGACATCGCGTGCCCAGTCCAACGTCCCGTGCTTTTCGACTTCAGCATGGATCGTTCCGTCTACCCAGTAGAGGGCCACGAACATCGATGTGCCGGACCCGGGTATCTCGACAGCCACTTCATAAGCTTCCGCGAGCTTCGAACGAATGAGCTCAGAATCGACTTTACCTGACGCCAATACCGCAGCCGCTAGTCCCGTGATTCTACCATCCGCGCCATGACTCCGAAGGTTTTCAAGTTCCTTGTAGCGCTCACTGATGCCCCACGGGGAACCGAAAGAGTGGCCTCTCATCACCTGAGCTCGCTGCCACGCGGGAATGAAATCCGGCACAAGCCCCGGGCGCAACGCGGAATCGAGAGCGAGGTAGTGCACGTGGAAATCCAGGTCTTCCACGTCAGACGCAAACCCCATCTCGATGATTATCGCGTCAACGGTGGCTTCCCTTCCAGCGACGCACATTTCGGCAATAGCGCGCACTTCCGCGCCCTGCTGAGCGATGTCCTTCCGACGCTTCCAAAATGAGCGCATCTCCATAACGATCGACTCTGCAAACTCCTTGATCTGCTCCGGTAGTGCGCCACAGAAGCGCGGAGCATCAGTCCCATTGGCCGAACACTGGAGGACAACACCGCCAGCCTCAGCACATGGAAGAAATTGCAACCTATGTCGTTCGCCATTGACACAGATAAGGACGGGCTGGGGCAGCCCGAGGCGGCGACAAGCAAGCCTTCGCGTCAAACGGGTGATGTGGCGATGCAGTAGCTCAAGGTTAGGCCCGTGCGCCTCCTTCCTGGTGGTGAAAACCGGGTGCAAGCCAGGTCGCCCCGCATCCAACGTCCAGCGCTCTCCGCCGATCAAGATTTCTCCAAGCTCCCTAGTTTCGAAAACGGTTCCGAATGGAAGCTTTGTCTGCGTCTTCGGGTGTTTCAGCGTAACCAGCACACCATTCGCGATTGTGACCAGATCTTCGTCCGAGCTGGTCAAGATATCGCGATCCAATGCGGGCGCGCGCCGCCGATCTATTTCCATCGCGGCAGCTACAACGGGCGCCAGCGGCGTTCCATTCCCTGCATCATGCCCTTCGAGCAGCATTTCCAGCCGGGCGTTGGTCGCAGCTGCCGCAAACTGATTTTGATTTCCGCTGAACATAAGTTTTTCCTTCTCTCAAGAATCCTATGCCGCGAAAATCCCTTCCATCAGGTTCAACAAACGCTTCGTAGCTCCAATTCGACGTTTTGGGTTGGGCGCAGACAAGTGGCGTGAACCGTCCGATCGCCCAGCAACTGTCGCTCACTCCTCCAGAACCACCAGATCCTTTAGCCTTGAGGCCGAAGTTTGAGCGCGCGCCCGAGGGGCGAAGCCTGGTGTGCTGCGAGCAGTTAGGCCGGGCGACGCAGTGGTCAGATCGGCGACCCAAATCCACCCTTCGCCTCTTCGAGAACTCGCCACGCTCGGAATGCGGCAAACAGCGTGTTTCGCTCATCCGCCGGGCAGAACGCCCGGACATAGAGCGCCCACAAAGCCTGCGCCTGAGATGCCGCGCGCCGCCGTCGGTGCAGCGGGGTCGAGGTGGACCCGGGTAGTTCGATCGCGATGTCCGCGCCCGCTTCGCGCAGCTGCGCGCCGGATACATGCAGCGGCAAGAGCGTGATGTCAGGGCGCTGGCGCAGGATCAGTTCGGCATCGCTGGGAAAGAAGTCACCGCTCCTGCGCGCTCTCAGCAGCCGCCGGACGGGGGAGACCGTGTGCCACACCAGCAGTTCGCTGCCTTGAGGCAGACGCTTGGCCACACCGTCGATGATCTCGGCGCGGCTATGGATTGGATCGAAGACAGCATGATGAAGCGCAAAGCGGGTTTCCGCTTCTCCCGAGCGGGTCACCGAGAATAGGGCAAGCGACCTGATCTGGGAACGCGGTCGGTGCTCGGGCCGAGTGCGGGTAATCACGAGCGCGGACAGGACATCCGGATGAACGAAATGGGACATGGGTCAGCCTCATCGTTGGAAGGGAGAAAGAGCGGGACGGAAGAACGCAAAACAGGCGGTGATCCGAAGGGCACCGCCTGCTTACAAATCAGTTTTAGGAGGGGCGCACAGCGCGATAGCGTGCCGGCCTTGTGAGGTGGTGGTGGTGGTGAGCGCCGAAGTGGACTGGAGGGAAAAATCCCTCGGGAGAAACGGCTCAGCCGCGAAGCCCGCTAGACGCCGTCGATCGGCTCGTGAGCGAACTTCAACAGCAGCAGATGCTCGCTGAGTGCCCGCGCCCCGTGTTCTGCCGCCAACTCGCCCCAGCTCTGCCAGCGGTCGAGGCGGTGAGCGATCCAGGCGAACTGGCGATCACGTGCGTAGTCGTCGACAAACGTAAGCGTCCACAGCACGCGCGTAAGCGGGATGTTGTTGCCCATTTCGCAACCGATCAGTTTGATCGCGGGCCTGTCCGCGATCGGCTCGCGCACAAAGCGATAGCGCAGTGCCCTGCCCATCGCCTCGAGCGCCGCCATAACCTGCTCTCGCTCAGCACGAGTTGTCCCATGATCGAGGCCGTTCAGCGGGTGCAGGGTGGGAAAGTCGAGCGGGGCGAGATCGGCTACGTCCCTCCCGCGCGTTGCGGCCAGCATTCGCAGGATCGCCCGTCCCTCGACCGTGACTTCGCCGTGTTCCGTGAGATCCTGCCCCTCCAACCAGGCAAGGTAATGCCAGGACTCGCGCCAGACCTCGAAGAAGAATTCGTGGACGGCCTCTTCCCGGGTCACCCGGCGGTTGCTGGCGGCATGAAGCACGGCCAGGAGCTGCTCACAAGCAAGGTCGAGGTTCGAACCTGAGCCCATGGAAAGGCGGCCGTGCCAGAGATAATGGCGCAGGCTCTCCCAAACCTCGCCGTTCTCATCGACAAGTTCTTTGGCTTCAGGATCCTTGCGAAGCCAATAGCCCCACGGCAGGTCGACGAGGCGCTCATTCGCGTAGCCGCGCGGGTCGGGTATCCACTTAGACATGATCACGGCCTCCCTTGCGCAGCTTGAGGGCCTTCGATCGATCTTCGAGCGCGAGCGGGACACCAGTGACGGCTGATCCCTCATTTCCGATCGGAGCATTGCCATCGAGAGCCTTCAGCTGGCGCGCGAGGCTGACCGTCTGATCGGCCACATAGGCGATGTCGCGATATTCGCGAGGGCCATCCTCGCGCTCCTCATCGTTCCGCGCATACCCCCTGGGCAAGAAGTCACAGGCATGCTCGCAAGCGAACCCGAACCACCATGCGTCGCTGGCGCCGCTTCCTTCGCTATCCTTTCGGCCCGGCACGCTCTGCTGCTTGACGCCCCGGAAGCGAGTGTAATCGTGGGGGTGGCACACGCGAACCGCAGGCGGATCGTTCTTCTGGCAGGTTGCAGAATAGGTGAGACCGCGATGCGCCGTGATACCGAGTTCCATGGGGATTGCATCGGCCAGATAGCCCCACAGGGGGTGCTCGGGGCCGACTGCGACATAGCCCGCGAGCGCGCCGCTCGGCTGGCGCAGGATCAGGCAGTGATATCCGCTCGACGCATCGCGCCATGCGATGCGGTCGGGCTCCTGACGCCAAGCGCCCTCGCCATAGGGACGGCGCTGAGGGATCTGCAGGATCTCGTCGGCATCGATTTCGTGATCGCCAAGGACGAGCCGCTGGGGAGCCGCGGGCGGACCAGAACGGCGTTCGCTAGGCACTAGGCTGCGGCCGCTCGCAGGGCCGCGAGCGGGCTTCTTTGATTTGGGCATTTTGAGTTTCCTTTGCATACAAAAATGCCGCACGGTCCTGACCGGACCTGCGGCGGATGAGCTCCCAACGGGGAGCGATGATGGCGCGCGGAGGCCTTTACCGGGGCGCTTGCGCAGGGCGCGCCGGCGGATCACAGAATTATTAGGTCATGGGGATCTCCTTGGGTTCGGTGATGGCGGTAAGCATGCTTGTTCGGCCAACAGGGCTCGCGCCGATCACGCTGCCCGGAAAACCGGGCCGCGCAGGCGCGATGCCGCGAGCTGCGCCCGCGCCCATGGGCAGAACGAGTTCTGCAAGAACTTGCTTGAAGGCATGGCCCTCACCGCCGCTTCTGCCAAAGCGGCGATGCTGCGCGGCGTGTTGAAAGCGACAATGGCGTGGCTAACGAGATGTCTCAGGCCGATCACGGCTGTGGTCAGCACATCTGCGAGAACCTGCTCGCGGACATCCTTCCAAGCGCCCGCTTCGACAAGCGCACCGATACTCTTCGAGGGCGAAGGCTTGCTCGGAATGGATGTCGCCGCTGCATACTCGGGCAGGTGCACAGGCCGGGCTTGCACCGCAACGGCGCGGCATAGATCGATGCGCGTCGGAGCCTGCGGAGACAGGCAGCGTAGTTGAACCGGCAGCACGAGTTCGTTTTCGGCGGCGCAGAGACGCAGCACCGCGAAATCCTTCGCTTCGCCACCCCAGCTTAGAAGTGTCGCATCCTCATTGCGATCGAGCGCACTGAAGAGTTTCTGGACGATCTCAACCTCATCAGCCTCGGCGCTGGTGATGACAGCGAGTTCCTCGACCTCGGGAACGTCGCCAAGTGGATCGAACCGCATCACCATCCAGCACGCCGCCGCAACGCGGTGGAAAGGCCAGCGCACGTTCTGCTCGGCTCCCTCGCCTTCGCTGATGCGATACCCAGCGTAACGATCATGATCCCAGGCGAATTCCAAGTCGACGACAACAAATCGGCGCGAAGGCGGCAGAACGGTCTCGCCATCTTTGGCCCGGGCGGAAAAGGCGCGGGCCTCACGCTCGAGCGTGGTGCCGAAATCGGCAGGATGTTCGTGCTCACGCCCGACAACATCGACGGCGATTTCGGCAGCGGCAGTGACAGGGTGAGCGTTATTCTTGGTATCGGTCATGTTCATTTCCTTTGGTTGAAACGCATCAGGCCCGCACGCGGCAGGCCTGATGAGGGGGTGTCGGATTGTTGGCGCGAGTGGACGGCGGTCAGCGATAGCGCTCCACGGCCGAAAGGGTTTTCATCGTAGGTTCGGGGAGCGCCTTGCTGCGAAACCAGTCGAGCTCCGAGGCTGCCTCGCCGCACCCCACTTGCTTCTGCCAGACCCGTTCAGTAGGGTTCCAGCGGAACCCACGGGCCTTTAGCGCGTCCTTCGCACCGAAGGGCGAGCGATGTGCGGACATCAGCACGCTGGGCTCCGCGGCGTTTTCTCGTAACCGCGCGAAATGGGATCGCGGCTCGTCGCCGTCCGCATCGGGGCGCTTTTGTGATAACAGCCAGAACAGGCTCCACACATCGCTGGCCGCTCGATGCGCAGCCGAAAACCAGCCATGCTGTGCGAGCAAGAATGGCTGGCTACGGCCCTCGAAGTGCATCGCTGCCCAATCGATGTCGCGCATTGAACATGCCCACGGCTTGTCAGCGCGCTCGGGCAACAGCTGATCGAACCACTGAACGTCGAAAGCCGCATTATGCGCGGCGACGAGATCCGCACGATCGAGGAGTCGGCTCACCTGCGCAAAGTCGATCGCCTGGCCTTCAAGACAGGCATCAGACAACCCGGTCAGCCGTGCGATCTCGGCAGTTAGGGGCTTGCCCGGGTCATTGAGCCAGGACCACGGTCCGAGATGCGCAAGCGCTTGACCCTCCGGTGACAACCACACAAGCATGACCGCGAGCTCGATCACCTCGTCCTCCGCGAGCGAAAGACCGCTGGTCTCCACGTCCACCAGTGCGATGCAATCGGCGTCGGGCGGTGTGTTGCCCTCCATGCGCTGGAAGGGCTCGGGGATCTTGCGCAGGACGCGGAAGTCGGCGCTTTCTTCAAGCAGGCGAGCTGCGCGCTCGAGCCTGTGATTTCGGGATAGGATATTCATGTTCGGTTCTCCAATGCTGTTGGTGAACCGGCGAGGCGAAGGCCGAGCGTTCGAAACTCTACCTTTTCCCTTCACCCTGCCGGTTCAACCGGCAGGTCTCCCTTCCCCTTTTCCTTCCTCTGCTTAGGAATTTCCCGCTTTAGTTCCGCGCCGCTGCAGCGGCGCGCCCGAACGCGGAGCGGGCACGCGCTTTTCCATCTACGGCGGCAAAAAAAGACCTGCCACCCCGGCGCCGAGGCGTCCCCTGCCGGCTTGCCGAAGTTGCATCCCGTGCGCTTGTCAATGCCGCTCGATCAGTCGCCCTAGTTATCCCCGCTGCTGCCAGAGCCCTTCGCCCATGGAGTGCCATCCAGCAAATCATCGGGAGACGATTTCGCATTCGCCTCGTTCGAATGCTCAGGCCGCACCTTTCGGGGCCTGCCGGGGCCTCTCTTCTGTGGTGACTGACGCTCCGAGGGGCTTGATCGATCGGTCTGGGGCGCAATATCGCCGGGCGGCACCGGGGACTTATCGGCAGTGGGACCACTCACACCGCCCAGCCTCGCCAGAAGCTTGTCATACTTATCTTCTGAAATCTGGAGTTTGGCCCGCTCACTGCTCAATTCGAGCTTGGCCGCAGCGAGTTCGCCCGCCAGCTGATCTCTCTCGTCGGCCATGTTGCGGATTTGCTCCTCGGCCTGATTGAGCCTGTCATCGAGCTCATCGCGCTCGGCCTCGAGCTTATCGAAGCGATCTGACCATTTATCGATCTCCCGCCCATGAACCTCGCCATCTTCTGCGCGGTATTTGCCCACCAGGCCGCGGATCAGTCGACGGAGATCACCGCAGGTAACGTCGAGCGCTTCGTCCAGCTCAGGCGGAGCTTTGGCGATAAAGGGCACACCTTCAGCGATGCGGCGCTCTTTCCAGTTTTCGAGCTTTTCACCAACCAAGCCGTTCGCCTTCGGGTATCCGAGCTTCTTCGCCACCTGATTGGGTATAATCTTCTCGATATCGTAGCCGCACTCCTGGAGAAGCTCGTCGGCCACCCGATCGACCGCATCCTGCGTTGCCACCTTCGCCATGCCCTCACCTTTCACCACCTTCAAGCGAATGAAGCGACATTCGCTGTGTTCGCTATTTTCGCTCTATTCGCTATTTTGATTAATACCAAGAGAAAACAAAGTAACACTCCCATTCTGAGACGATTTTGATTGTAAATCCATATTCATCATATCTCATATGTGCATCTACAACAATAAAACAAGATCCTATCGAAACCTCACCGGTCATACCTTCGCTGATTTCTTTGGATCATATTTTTGCGTCGCATAAACTCCCGATCGGTTTCGTTGTCCGTCTTGTAAACCCATCCGGCATATTCTCGTTTGGCCAATCCATCGGTCCGGCGAAGCCTCTCTGCTTCGTAATAAGGCATCGTCTTAAATATCGCCTCGCGATACCCAGCGCTGGTGGTGCGCATCAGTTCATCGACGATATACGGAGCCAAAGCCTTGTCCTGGTCGCTTCCTGAAAGCGCCTCCCGCCAAGCAGCGATTTCGGGACGCACGGCTAGGTCGACCTGCTTGGCGGTGAGTTGTCCCTTAGCCGCCTCACCCAATAGCCGCAGGAAAGTCGGATCGGATTTCTGCCCTCGAACAAAGTCAGCAGCCCAAGACCCGTATTCGTCCGGAATTCTAAGAGTGGTTCCGGTGAGCTGGAACTTCCCGGCGGCAAGGCCCGTGAAGACCCAATTGCGCTTCGCCTGCTGAACGCGCCTGATAGCTTCCAATCGCTGCTGAATTTCCGGTCGCACTAGAGCATGGTGCAGCCCCTTGAACTTTTTCAGAAGTTCCTCGTCGTCCAGAAAGCGAATACCGTTTTGCGAGAAGCGCGATGCACACAACAGCAGGCTGTCGCAGTTCATCTCTATCAGGAAGCGATGGGCGACCGGAACCTTCGTCGCATTTGGTTTCCCTTGCTTGAGGTCTTGATCCTCGCGCGCGTTGAGTCGACGGAATTTCTGCAACAGCTCAAGGGGAAATCGGTTCGCGCGCTGTTCGCGCTCCCGTCGGTCGCGCAGTTCTTCCGGCGACAAGCCCTTCGGCTTTTTGGGTTCATGGCGTTGCGACGAAGCTCGGTATACAACCTTTTCCTCGCCGGATGATTGCTGCGACATCGCTGCTTTGAGGAGCTTCTCGGCTTCCTTCGCTTGCTTTGCATCCAGCGGGATTTGATACTGGGCTGCAATGAGAAGCATTTCGCGCCGGAAGCTAGCAGGTCCGGCAATTTTCACCCTGCCGAATTTCTCTTGAGCACGGCGCAGCGCATCAATCTTGGCCTGTCGATCCTGTGAATGAACAGCGATAAAGCTGGCCTTCTCCACGAAGGCGATTTCCCCATCCAAGCGGTAGATCCGGTTGTGGTCCAACGTCTCAACTGTATACCGCTTAGCCCAGTCTCCTGGGCTCCTTTCAGGAGCAAGGCTGAACTCCTCTGAGTCACCCCACAGGACCGATGATGCAGGTTCGGCCTTTGGTCGGGGTCCCTTGCGTTTGCGCCCATTTTCGCGATCGAACGACAGTCGCAGTTCGCGCAAAATTCTATCCGCTTCCTCGCGGCTCGCCTTCTCGCGCTGTTGCTGAAGGTTGTGATGGCGCCGCTTCTCTTCAAGCGTCTCCATCTTCTCGCGCGCCTCGGCGCCTTCGGCACGTTCAGCCTTGATAGCATCAGTTCTGTTTCGCAACGCACGTTCGAAATCGCGGAACTCGCTCTCGATCCGTTCTTGCTCGTTAAGCTGCTCCTGAAGATCTAGATCGTGCGAAAGATCTCGCTGAGGCTCTTCGGCCATCTTGCGGTAAGCAGGGGCTACAAACGGGCGCACGCGGATATCGCTCGACGCCGGTTGGTAGGCTTGGTTGCCAAGTCTCTTGCAAAGGCGCTTGTAGCCGGCATTTACCATGCTCGCCGGAATGCGATCGGCTTCCTTGTCGAGAACGCCAACTGCAATCAGGTGACCGCCCGCGATTTCGCCTTCAACCCGATAAGGTTCGTAGCGGATACCTACACGGGCAAGGCCCCTATGCATATCATCCCAGCTCTTGGCCTGCCTGGTCACGCCGCGGGCGAGCAGCTTGATCGCTTCGGGGGTCGGGAGCGGTTGGCCGACATAGCTTTCGGATGGGGCGAGCACCTCGGCATCGAATTCCACCTGCTCCGCTTCGACTGCCTTGAACGCTCCGCGACTGATGATGTCACCGTTCGCTTCCGCAACTTTGAAGCCGCTCCACGTATGGTAGACGCCGGTGTTGTCGGCCACATAACGGCGATTGGGTTCGGGTTTCAAATTGTCCTGACCCTCGCAGATTGCGATGGCGATGTGGAGCGCTTCGATCTCCTTCCCCTGCCCCCACTCTCCAACCTTGCCTGAACTTGCGTCTGCCGTGCAGACCGCCAGATGCCAATGATCGTAGCCCGTGTCGCCATGCTTCGAGTAGATCATGGGCTTGCTTTCCGCGCGCAGCACACGGCGGAAAACGTCCCGGTGGCGCGCAGCCATATCTTCCGTCACGGGCTCGTCACCGTAAGCCACGACGATCTGTCGCAGTGAGTTCTTTCCCGATGCTGCAACGCGATAGGCGAATTCGAGTGCTTGATCGTGCTGGGTGCCTTCCTCGAGGTTGAAAACCGCTGCGTCGAGAACGCGCGTATCGACGCCGCGAGCATCAGGGCCATAGGCGCCGATATTGCTGGCTTCGCGAACGAGCGCCGTTTCGTTATCGTCCAACTCAAGGCCGAGAACGTATTTTGCTACCGCGTGGCCCGCAAAGAGGGCCCTACGGTCGGCGCTCGAAATCGTTGTGATCCCCGTGAAGAGGTGCTGATAAGCAATGCTCTTCGCGATCATCGTCTTTTCCTCGGCTCGAGTGCCTTGGCCGGGTATCGCTTGAGCATCTCCTTCATGTGCTGGTCCGCTAGGTTGCGGGCCTGCTGACTGAGCGCGATTGCTTGACGGTCGAGCTCGGCCACATGGGAATGCAGCCTTTCAGCAATCGCCACCAAGTCCCTACCAATGTTCTCGGCGCGCTCTTCGCCACCTTCTTGACCAATGAGGCCCGTCAGCATCACAGCCGAATTGCGAAGGTGTTTCCTCGCATCCTCGATCGACACAACGCTCTCCCGCATGTTGCGCGCAGACTGATAGACGCTGCCAATTGCAGCGTAGGTCGGGTCATAGACTTGACCTTGGTTTAGGCCCCGATCCCTGAGAAACGCCGAACGACTAAGGCGGCCCTTTTGCCGATCCAGTTCCATTTTCTCGGCCGCGTTCACCCGAACCTTAATGACAATGTCCCGCTGAGTATTGGACGAAGTTTCCGCAGATCCTTCAGCGATTTCGGTTTCAGTTACTGAGGAGCGCTTGGTCATCGCCATATCCCTCTTTCTTCAAGGGCGGCACGAAGCGAAGCGACACGACGCCCACAGGAACGGGCCCCGTTCCCATCCTGCTTATTGATAGACCCATGATAAGTTGGCTCGGATCGGCAATAATTGCTCATCATAGATCGAGCCCCAGATTGGCAAAAATATCGAGCAGATCTTCTCGAGCTTTAATGCTATGCGCTAAAGCCGAACGAAGCTCCTCTCTATCATTGAGCAGAACACGTGCCTTCTCAATCTGTTCGGCGATCGGTTTCTCCAGGGCCGTGGCAATGAGGAGAGCTTTCGCTTTCGGGATTGGGAACTCCTTCCCGAAAGTTCTCGGTCGCTGGGGCTTTTGCGGCACTTCCTGTGGTCGGCGGCGACGGACTTCGGCGGCCAATGATGTCCAGTCTGATCCGCCCCCGCTCTCTACTGAACTAAGTCTATCCGAAGTGAGGCTTGCCGCTTGGAGGGGCGGCCGCTCTGACGCCGAAATCGACTTCGCAGATGCAGGCGTCGTCAGATCAGCTTCGCTTAGTTCGTCGAGCTTCTTGATCATCGAGAATGCATCTTCGATGGCTGTGTTGGGGAACCCCTTCTGGCAATCTTTAGGCTCATTCGAGGCATTCCGCCTTTCCGGCGGAGCGGGGTCTGAGGCGGCAATTTCGCCAATTTTGTCTGAGTTGTCGGATGACGATTTCGCTTCGCGCGAGGCAAAATACTCCGCATATCCGTTCCGCACAGACCACCTGAAACAATTGCGCTGAAGCCATCCGATCCGGTCAGCCAAGACGGCGATCTCGGCTTGTGACAAGCTTTGCGAATTGCCCGCCAACTTACGGGCAAGAACCATAGGCCGGCAGGATTGTGGCGGCCTGTCTGTCTTGCCCGTCCCAGGATAACCAAGCATCCTGAGGCGGGTGCAAATGAGGTCGTCGAACCGTTGCAGCCCGCCCAGTGGCACCGGTTTGTCGGGGTCCAAATCGGGCATGAGGATATCGGGATTTTGCAGCTGCTGGCGGTGGAACGCTCTCCGCTCAGCATCGGCTTTCGGCTTTTCTTTCCGGTCCTTTTTGCCAGAGGTTCTGCCCTCTGGCTGCTGACCATCCGTAGACTTTGACATTCGTCACACTCCGTTAGGGATCCTAAGGAGTGGTTTTAGGACGGGTTAAAGAAATCGGGTAATGCAGTGCAAAGAAACGTGGTTTCAAGCCTGATTACGACTTCGCCATGAGCGAATGGAACGTAAGCGATTGGGTTACGTCCTTTTCGTCGATCAGCACATAGTGCCATCGTTTGCCATCCGCTTCGTCAATGAAGTGATTGGCTACCGTGACCCACTTTCGCGCTGCGCGAGCTTTCTCCTGAACTTCGGCATCGGACATCCTGTCGCTTGCCTTTACTTCAATGATCAGCTTGGAATCGCGGCACTCAACGACGAAATCCGGATCGTAACGGCGATTGCGGTCATACTCGATGGAGAACTGTCCGGTCGCGGGCCTCAGCCACTTCAACACTTCCGGAAAACGCTCACCGTCGAGGGAATGAGCAAGACGGCGCTCCGGGTCACTGTCGAAGCGGTTTACCGGGTATGGTGTCTTCTTGCCGCCGGTGAAAAGGAAGCTCTTCGTCGCCGACAAAGGTTCCGCAGGCTCGCCCAAAGGCTTGACCCGCTTAGGGTCGAACTGTGCTTGCTGCGGCTTCAGCATCCGGAAAGAGCGCACACGCTTGGCGCGATATTCAACAGGCGTTTCTTTGAAATGAGAGCGCATCTGCTGAAAGATGAACGCAGCAAGTTTGCGTCCATGCTCCAGAGCGACAGCTTCCACCTCGTCCTCAATCGCAAGGTAACCACGAAGCCGTTCGACCATCTGGCCGCATAGCTTGTAGAGCAGGTCTGAGTGCTTGTCGTAATCCACCTCTGGGTAAGCAATCAAATGACGGATGATATAGTTCTCCGGCCGCTCCTCCTTAGGACCATCAATTGACCTTGCGAGTTCACGCTGAGCGTCCGTCCGCAGGTTGCGGATCAACAATGTGTCGCCGCTCGGCCGCTGCCGGATCTGATCGAGATCGGTGAGGTCAAAGTCCTCGAACCAGAAATTCACTTCGCGACTGGGCAGGACGACGATTTCGGGGATCTCGATCGTGTTCTCGGCAATCGCACCAGCGATTTGCGCGACCAGTTGCTCGAGATCTTCCTCAGGTAGAACGCCATCGAGCCGGCCTTGCGCAGTTGCAGTTGCCTTCCGGTAATCGTCCGCAATCCGCTTCTGGACCTCCGGTTTGCGCAAATCGCCAAGGCCGCTCAGCTGCCGCTCGTATTTGTCGCGGATCAGCGTCATCACAGTTTCCTGCGCAGCGGCGACTTCGGGTTTCGGGGACTCGTAGGGGGCCTGCCCCGAGAAGAAGTCTTGGAATTCCTTCGGACCTTCGTAGGGCTTCTGCACGTAGGGCGGCGGGATTTCTATGACCTCGCGCTTGCCCGGTTCGATATCGCCGCCCGCGCCGATCGTCAGCGACTTCATGGCGATGATCGAACTGTCCTGCTTGGCTTCCTCAATCACCCTGTCGAAGCTGTCGTGGGCGATCACCGTCAGCGTATCGACCATCTCGTTTCCGGTCCTTCGACCGTAGGGCAGCCGCAGCCCGCGCCCCAAGGTCTGTTCGGTCAGGATGTCCGAATGCGAGGCGCGGAGCGGCACGATTGTGAAGAGGTTGGTGACGTCCCACCCTTCCTTCAGCTTGTTTACGTGGATGACGATGTCGGTCTCGTCCTCATGCTCGAGCTTGACCAGACGCTCCATCGCCTCGTTCGATTCCTCGGCGCCCTGGTTCGAATGCACCTCGGCCACGCGGCCGCGATAGGCACCGCCAAAGAAGGCATCGCTCTCGATATAGGCCTTCAACTCGCTTGCATGGCCGGTGTCCTTGGCGACGACCAGCATGAAGGGATGAACTAGCGGTTGCCCGGTTTCACGAGCGTAGAGTTCAAGATCGACGCGGACCTGTTCGTGGTAGGTTACGCCGTCTTCCAGCATGATCCGCTCGAGCTGATCCCGGTCGTAATGATCCTTTCGGAACCCCTCCCGCGTCGCGACCGCGGGCTCCTTCACGAATCCGTCCTCCATCGCCTGGCCGAGCGTGTAGTGGTAGATGACGTTCTTGAAGTCCTGCGGGTTCGAGCCCACCGTCTTCGGCGTTGCGGTCAGTTCCAGACCCAGCTTGGGGCGCAGTTCGAAGATCGCGTTCATCGCCGCCTTTGCGCGGTAGCGATGCGCTTCGTCCATCAGCATCACAAGGTCGTCCTGCGCGCTCAGGATGTCGAAATAGCTTTCGCCGAGTGTCTCGCGGAAGGACCGGATGCGGCCCTTCTCCTTGTTGATCTTGTCGACGTTGAAGATGTTGATCACCGCCTCGCCCAGCTTGAGGCCGGTGGCGTTCTCCCAGTTCTCGCCGGTCACGATCGTGGGCGGGTTCTGGGCGAATTCGGCGATGCCCTTGAACACGTATTTCGGGCTGGAGGGGCGGCTGAAATCCTCCAGCAGCTTGGCATAGATCGTGGTGTTGGGTGCCAGCACGAAGAAGTTGCGGCTGCGCCCTGTGAGGTAAAGGTAGGCGACGAAAGCGCCCATCAGCCGGGTCTTGCCGACGCCGGTCGCCAGCGCGAAGCACAGCGAGGGGAATTCGCGCTCAAAGCTCTCGACGCTTGGATAGAGCTTGCGGATTTCCGCCAGCAGTTCCTTAGGATCATCCTCCCCGCGCCAGTCGATCAGGTCGGCGACTTCGGCGAGACGCTTGAGGCTCTCCTCCTGCGGCGCGCGGAGCGAGAGGCGCTGGGTGACTTCGCGCCGGATGCGCTGGCGCTGCTTGTCGGTCAGGCTGCTCATGCCTCCTCTCCTTCCTCGATTTCCTCTTCGTCGGAATCGGGGACGGGGTCGCTGACGTTGAGCGAGTAATCGTCACGCCCCCATTCGCAGCGGCTCAGGATCGCGCTCGGGATCTTGGTGCAGGAGAGGTTTTCGAAGTCGTCGAAGCTGCCGTCGAAGGCGGGCGCGCAGATCATCAGCGAGCGGCCTTCGCCGACCTCGTCGGACAGCAGCTTGAGCGCATCACGCGTCAGGCTTTGCGTGGTGACATAGAGGAAATCGGTCTCGCTCGACTGGCCGTGACGCCACCATTCGCCCTCGTCCTCGCTGGGGGCATAGGTGAAGCCGAGATGCTTGCACATGGCGGCGGCGAGCATGTCGGGATTGTATTCCTTGGCGACGACCCAGTTGCCCCACTTGTCCTTTTCGAGCAGCGAGGGGGCGAGCGTGTAATAGCGGAAGCTGCCGCCGCCTTGCCATTCGAGCGCCTTGGAGATGCCGCCCTGGTCTTCGCCGTCGATCACCTTCTTCAGGCGCGGGACGATATGCGTGTCGGCATGGTTGCCGATCTCGACCATGATCCAGCGTCGGCCCATTTTATGCGCGACTGCGCCAGTAGTGCCGGAACCTGCGAAGGAGTCGAGAACGAGGTCGCCAGGCACCGTGCACATTGTTAGAAGTCGTTGGATCAGCAACTCTGGTTTCTTACCGTTTGGGAAAAGAACACCTCCTTCTTGGCCGACGCCGCCAGTCGTCTTGATGTCGGTCCAAAAGTCGCCCGGATTGGCTGTGAGATTGTCATCAGCGAATATCACCTGAATGCGCGGTTGCTTAGCGCTCGGATCAAAGTCGGTTTTGTATAGATAAATTAATCCGGTCGCAGACAAAGCAGCAGCGATTTCCTGGTCTTTCTTTGGCTGCCTCTTAGCAAGATTGAAGACGCTCGAAGAGCCAACGGCTTGAATTATTCGCCAAGCGTTGTCGAACTTGAATTGCTCCTGCTGAGCTTTCGGAATGTTTTCCGACTTAAAGTATTTCGCCAAAGAAATCGTGTGGGCACGGGCGAGGATCGAATTCGCCCGCTCAATTTCGGCTTCGCCTCGGACATCGCCGTCGATCAAAGACTTCAATTCTGCGATTTCAGAACGATCAATTCCCAGTAAGAGGGCCTTGTATTCATCGTTCCACTCTCCGGTTGAGACCGGCTCCGGCGTAATCGGCGGGGTATGCAGGCGCCGATAAACAAGGACATATTCCTTTAGTTTGGGGAGGCGCCGTTCAGTATGAGCCATCTTCACACCGGATGCCTCACTCATCTTGACTGCGATGATGTTAATGCGATTTCGACGCCCAAAGATTTCATCAAGCAATACAGTCAGATAGGGCATTTCACTATCGTCGATCTGAACTAGCAAAAGCCCATCATCTGCGAGCAAATTCTTTAGTAACCTTAGCCGCTGACTAATCAAAGAAAGCCAAAGCGAGTGTTCAAGACCGTCATCATAATGCTCGGTGGCGGCATCAATATTATAGGGCGGGTCGATGTAGATGCACTTCACCTTGCCCGCATACTCCGCCTCCAGCGCCTTTAGCGCGAGCAGGTTGTCGCCCTTGATCAGCATATTGTCGAAGGTGCCCGGCCCATGCGCGCCGCCCGACCCTTCCGCGCGGTAGGACTTGTCCGGATCCTCGATCAGGATGCGCGGCTCCAGCTTCGGCCGCTCCTCCTTGCCGGGCCATGTCAGTTCGAGCTTGGTCTTCTTGGTCATGCGTCCCTCTCGCGCCGCAAGTATCGGCGCCAACAAAATCAATCCTGTCCGTAATACCGCTTGCGCGCCGCCGACAGGGCCGCCAGCGCGTTGTGCACCGCCGCGGGATGCGTCTTGGCGACCGCCTCACCGGTGGCGACTGAAGGCTCCTCCGCGCCCTGCTCATCACCGCGCCTCGGCCGCGCCTCAGTCGAAAGGCCGAGCCGATGCGCCTTACCGATCACAGCGTTCTTAGGTATACCTCCCAAGGCATTGCCGATTGCAACGGCGGAGTGACCGGCGATCCACATGCGCTTAAGGGTCGCGATCCGTTCCTCGGTCCATCGCTTGTCGTCGGCTTCGGTAGTCACGCAGGTAATCCACTCGCTGGTGGCTGGATCGCCTTCCTGCTTGGGTTGCTGACACTCAGGCGCATTCGGACCGCGCGTGCGAGGCAGTTTGAGCCGTTCCGCCTTCCCGATCACCGCATTGCGCGAGACATCGCCGAGCGCCTTCGCGATGGTGGATGCGGATTCGCCCGCAAGCCACATGGATTTGAGCAGCTCGACGCGCTTGTAGGTCCAGCCCGTTTCTTCGGAAGCTTGATCCTCGACCTTCTCAGTTGTGCAAGCCTCGGCCAGCTTCCGCAGCACTGGCGAGTGTTTCGGAAGCGCGTTCGACGGCTTCGGCCAGTCGGGCTTTGGTGGAGCAGGCTTTACCCCCTTTACCGTTTTCGCCTCAACCTCACTCGCCTCGGCCCTTTTCGCAGCAGTCTTTGCCAGGCCAGCCGCAAGTTCCTCCTGCACTTCATAAAGGCGGGGTGTCGAACCTCCCGTCGGCCCGCTGGCCGGAACCCACAGCGTCGCGTATTGCTTCGGCCGCGCCGGAATGTCGGCATAGGCCTTCGTGCGGGCCTTCCAGCGCACGATATGGGTCGGGTTTACCTCAAGAAGAAGGTCCTCGCGCGCCCATAGCTTCTCCTCGAGAGCCGAAGCCTGATTGCGAATTGCCGCGCGGGTAGCTGCCATTTCCGCCAGGAGTTCGTCATTCTCAGCATCAAGCTCATGGATGATCTGCGCCATCGCTTGGCGCATCTCAAGCGTAGCATCGGGGTGCCGCCGCCGCTGGCGCAGTTCGCCGATACGCGCCTCGTTGCGGGCGATTGTGAACTGAACACGCCCTTCGAGCTCGGCAATCCGCTTTTCGCTAGCCTCGAAGGCCTCGGCGAGCGCGCTGTTCTTCTCCCGATGCCAACGTGCGATCAGGGCTCCCTCCTCCTCGCAGATCAGGTCTTCGAGGACTTCGGGCGGCAGTTCGTCGCAAAAGGTCGGATTGAGCCATTCGCAATGGAGCAGGTTCACCGCCTTGAAGCTCGGGATGGGGTTCTCCCGCTCGTCGCAGGCCACGACCACCCGCTCGGTCATGATGTCGTGCTCGCTTTGAAGCGTGGCCTCAGCCACTAGGAGCCAGCCCGATTTCTGGCGCAGGCGGGCGACCCAATGGGGGGGACCGTCAAAGGAATCGAAGTCCAGTTCCATGCATATCGGCACGGGTCCAAACTCCGCGAGCATGGTTCAGGCTGCCTCCACCCGATTGGCTTGCAGGACCCCGGGTTGCACTTGCCAGCGAACGGTCATGATCTCTTCGACCCGCGGCTCGCGCATCAGCATCGCCTCGATCTCGTCAATCCGCGCGTCGATCTCATCGCGCACTTTGCGCTTCTGGTCGTGCTGCCCGAGCACAAGGTCGTCGCGCTGCTTTTGCAGGTTGCGCTTCTCACGCTTGAGCTTGATCGTTTCTTCCATGGTGAGGTTCGGATTGCGGGCAGCGCGATCGACTTCACGGATTTCCTCGTCCATCTCGCTGATCTTCGCCTGGATTTCGAGCTCCATGTCGCTGGCGTAGCGGCTGAGGCGCTCCTCCTCCTCCAGCATCATCTTGTAGCTTTCCTCGCGGACTCGCTTCGAGAAGCTTTCGAAGGCCTCCCCTTGGACCGCGTCCAGCCGATCCGTCGGGACTGCTTCTGATGCCACGCCCTGGGACATGGCAGGCGCCATCATGAGCTTGTCTCCGACCGCTGGCGGCAGCAGCTCGCCGCGGTCGGTAAGAGCCACGACGATGATTTCTTCGACCGGAGCATCTTCCACCGGCATCACGGCCTTGAGCACGCGCAGCCAACCGGATTGTCCGGCTAAATCGGCAACACCACCGAGCTGGCCGGTATAAGCATAGGCGGATGGATCGAAGATGAGGCTGGAAGGGCCTCCTTGTCCTTTCAAGGCCAGCGCTTCTTCGATCAGCTGCGCGCCCAAGCCTTCATTGGCGCGGAAAAATTGCCAATCGTGTTCGTCGGCCTCTTTCCAGTCAGTCGTCCAGCGCTTCCCGCGAAAATCGAAACAGCGGCTGTCCCGAGAGGGGAACTGCGCTTCGGGCAACATGCCGTGGGCGACCATGAGGAGTCGTCGTTCAAACTCCGGGACGATTTCGGCCAGAACCTGATCGCGCCGATGAAGCTTGGAGACCACGTCAGCATCGAGATGTTCGAGGGCCTTCGCGCGGGCCATTTCCATATCGGCGTCGATACTGTCCTGAATCTTGGCGGTCAGTTCGTCGAACTCGCGGTCCGCTTCTTCTGCGCTCCGGCATTCCTGAACGATCCGCAGGACCTCGCGCTCAAAATCGATGCCATCTGTGAGGATACCCAGAACCTCGTCGGACGCGCCAAAGACCCCATCGAACAGGTGCAGCTTCTGCTCTAGCAGTTCATGAATGCGCGCTTCGGTCCCGTTCTTCATGTTGAGCATGTTGACCACGGTGACGTCGACGAGCTGGCCATAGCGATGGCAGCGACCGATGCGCTGCTCGACCCGCTGCGGGTTCCACGGCAGATCGTAATTGATAAGCAGCGAGCAGAACTGCAGGTTGATGCCCTCTGCACCGCTTTCCGTAGCGATCAGGATCGATTTGTCGTCGCTCTTGAAGGCCTCAACGATGGCCGCCTTCATGTCGGCTGTTTTGGAGCCGGAGATGCGGTCGGTGTCAGCGTGCTTCTCTTTCCAGCGCCGATAGATCTCGCGGCTTTCCGGATCGTTGTTCGATCCGTTCATAAGCACTACCTGCCCGTCATACCCGTTTTCCGATAGGAGATCGGCGAGGTAGCGCTGGGTGCGCGTGCTCTCGGTGAAAATCACAGCTTTACGCTTGCCGCCCTTCCCTTCGATTTCATCGAGCACGGTGGGGAGGTTCTCGATCAGCTTCTGGCCCTTGGCATTCTCTGTAATGGAGTGCGCCAGATCCCGCATCGCCTCGACGAGGGCCAGTTCGTTTGCGAGCTGCTCGGGATCGATGAATTCGGGTTCAGCCTCTTCTTCGGTATGATCATCGAGTTCATCGCACTCTTCCAGATCGAGGTCGTCGATCTCCTCGACCTCTCGGAGCATGTCGATACTGGCTGTCTTCTTCTGCCGCAGCCTCTCCGCCAAGCTGTCGAGATAGCGAGCCACGGCGAACGTGGATGATCCCAGGATCTTCCGAGCCTGGAGCAAAACTAGCGGGTTGTTTCGGCCTCCATAGGCGATGGTGGTGGGATCGCGCAGATATTCGGAAAGCGCCTCGTAAAGCTGCTGTTCTGGTTCGCTAGGCTCGAACCTAAAAGTGACTGCATGCCGCTTGCGGAAGTTAATATGGCCAGCTTCCTGAACCTGCCGCCGCAGGGTGCGATTGCAAATCGGCTCAAGCCGTTCCCTCAATAGCTGCTGGGAGGCCGGGCTAGAGGCAGCACCGGTATATTGAGCCTTAAAGGCATGCTCACCGCCGAAATGGGTCTCATCGATGATCGAAACGAGCCCATAGAGTTCGGTCAGGTTATTCTGTAGCGGCGTCGCAGTCAGCAGGATTTTGAAGCGATCGCCAAGGGCCTCCTTCAAGGCCTTCGCATTCTTAGCCGCCCCCTTCTTGTGCACATTGCGCAAGCGATGAGCTTCATCGAAAACCACCAGATCCCATTTCGCGGCGCGAACTTCGTCAGCTCTGCGGGCAGCGAACTCATAGGAACAGATAATGATCGAGCCAGGCGTTTCGAACGGCCGCCTGCGTCCGGCCTTCGTCATATCGTTGTAGGTTTTGGACTCGAGGATTTGACTGGGGAGCGAGAACTTTTCGTGAAGCTCCTGGCTCCATTGCTTGCGAAGCGATGCGGGCACGACGAGGAGAATTCGCCTCCTATGTTCCGCCCATCTTTGCGAGATTACGAGACCTGCCTCGATGGTCTTACCGAGGCCAACTTCGTCGGCAAGAAGAACGCCCTTGGAAAGAGGAGAGCGCAAGGCGAACAGGGCCGCATTGACCTGGTGCGGGTTCATCTCGACTCTCGCCGAGGTCAGCGAGCGCGTGAAAGCTTCCTCGGCGTTTGCCGAGGAGACGAGCCGGTGGGCGTGATAAGTTGCCTGTTCGGGCACGTAGGTCATTCAGATGCTTCCTTCATTCTTCAGCCACCTATCGTATCGCACGCCGTTACGACAAATCTGGTCGCAAGTCATCAATCGCGGCACGCGCCGCATTCAACCTTTCACACATCATTTCATATAGTTCCGCAGGTGCCTCGATCCGCACACTACCGCCCCAGGTGAACAAATGCTCGGCGATCTCGCGAAGTCCGCCGGAGTGGAACCGGACCACCAGTTCCTTCCCATCCTCCTCGACGCTCTGGTTCGGGTGGAAACGCCAGCGCCGGGCGCGCTCGGCGGATTCGGGCGCGACCCTTAGAACTATGTCGTGTCCTTGCTCGCGCCAGATGCCAAAGCTGCGGCTCATCCATTCATCGAGGTCCCAGTCGTCGCCCGCCGAGCCGATTTCGTTGCTTGCTCGAACCTCGCTCATCCGGTCCAGGCGGTAGGGGACGGGCTCAAGATCACGGCCCGGTATCTTGCCGATGAGGTAGGTCACAGCGCCGTGGATCAGGCCGAGCGGGATGACCCGCCGCCATTTCGCCTCGTTCGCACCTTCCGGGCGGTAATCGAATTCGAGACATACGCCTGCCATCATCGCGCCCTGGATCTGTGCCACGGTTTCGGGAGTATGCTCGATTATCGGGCCGGCAGGGACGTGGTGGCGCTGAAGGCGGACGAGCGGTTCGAGATCGGGCGCCATGCGGCTCTTGACCTCGCGCCGGAGGCTCGCCTGCACCTTGCCCACCAAGCTTTCGAGCAGCGGGGCCTGCGCGGAGCCTGCCCGCCTTGCGGTTTCTGCAAGCGATTGCAGCGCGGCGATCTCGGCGACGTTGGGCTGAGTGAACGGCGAAGGCAGCGCACCGGGAATTCGGAAACGCTTCTGCCGGTCATCGACGCTCTCCTCGAGATCAAAATGGACGAGGATCAGATCGCGCAGCCGCTCGGCCGTGCGGCGGTTCGCGCCGATTACCTCGGCCATCTCGTCGAGGGTCAGCCCTTCGGCGCTCTCTCCCAGCGCCTTGACCAGCGTCAGCAGACGGTCGAGTTTTGCGTTGCGTGCCATTGCGCCTCGCTATCCTGCCACCAGCGGCAATGGCGCCGTCGGGATGACAGCGGGGGCCGTTACTAACGTCCTGAGAGCCTCGACCAGAACCCCCTCGTCCAGCGAGACGTCCGCTGTGGCGATCCTGAGGCGCTCGCTCCCACCCGCTACGCCGAATTGCCTTCGTTCTCCTGCCCGCTCGCCGGGCTTGCAGGGATACAGCAGCATCAGTTCGGCGGTGCGATAGAGCCGGGCATAGGCCATGAGCTGATAGACATCAGCCTGGCTCACCCCCTGCTTGCGGTCGAGCGGGTCGGAACTCAGCTTCTTCCACTTGGTGTCGATGATCGCGACGATCTCGCCACGGTGGCGCAGCATGATGTCGGGCATGGTGCGGAAGACGTCACCATTCTCCAGATATTCCCCGGTGAAGGCGCCGAGGCAGGCGCGGTGACCGCCCTGATCGATCACCTCGATACCGGTCCCGACCAGTGCGCGGCGCAGAAGCACCGCGATGTATTTCTCGAACAGGTCGTTCATCGGGAACAGCAGCGTCAGGCCCTCGGGTGCCTTGGCGGCGTGGTGGGTCGCTTGCCAGTCGCGCTGGAGCAGCAGGCGGGCGAGCCGGAACAGCGCCTCCCAGCGGCGGTTGGTGCGATCCATCCGCACGGCTTGCCAGGGCAGGCGCGTGATCGGCATCAGCGGAATATCAGCAAGGGCATGGCGAAGCTCATCAAGCTTGCGCCGGGTGCCGAGTGTGCGGGCGTGACGCGCGAGGAATGCGCTCGCCGCCGCCATGATCCGCATCAGCGGCGTATCGGCCTCCAGTTGGTCGAAATGGCAGGCGAGCCGGTCAGGCCGCACGGCATTGCGCGTGAACTGGCGCGTGACATTGAGCCGTCCGCGCAAGGCCGGCAGATCTTCCTCGCACTGGCGATAGGCCCGCGGCAGTCCGCGCCGGACCTCGGCCAGCAACCGGGTGGCGAAGGCATCGATCAGGATTTCCAGCAGGGTATTCTTCTGCCGGGCAATTGCCGCTTCGGCACCGATGTCCAGATCGAGACCGAGCGCCACATCGAGCATCCGCACAAGGCGGCTGCGCACGGTCTCGTCACTCTCCTCTTCCCCGACATCGGGATCGACCTTGGGCAGGATTTCGAGGCTGCATCCTCTGGCAGAGACCATCCCCACCATCTGGCGCGCAATGATCCGGTCGCGTCCCAGGACGAGAATATTGGTCGCATCCTCATGCGCGAGCGGATGCTCGCAGGCGGCGGCGTGGAGTGCATGGGCGTGTTCGCGGGTCAGGTCAGCCTCGCCAAACCGGGCGTGACCCCACTCGTGGATGGTAAGGTGGATCACGGTGCGAAAACCTTGCGCAGCGCGCGGGCATGATCGGCAGCATCCCCTTCGAAGCAGGTTAGCCAGCCGCTCCACGAACAGGCGGCAAAGCGCACCCGGTTACCGGCGACGATGCCATGGAAATCCTCGATCTCGCGGCGGTGGGCGAGGAAAGCTTCGCCGGCGTTGCGGCAGGCGTCGATCGGTTCGGCGTATAGATAGACCAGCACCGGCGACAGGTCCGAACGGGTGCTTTCGGTCGCAAGGCCGAGCGCGTGCTTCACCAGCTGGGCGGCGTCGAGATGCTTGTAGCGTCGGGGTTCAGCACGCAGCAGGTCGCGCATCGCGCACCAGCCCGCCATCTCCTCGCCCCAGACGTCGCGGTCGTAAGCCTCGGATAGCTCGGCAACCTTGGTATCGCGGAACGGCTCATAGCGTTTGGATTCGACACCGATCACATGGGTGTCGGTCCACAGCACCGCATCGAGCCACGGATGCCGCCCCCCACTCCACGGGAAGCGCAACTCGCGCTCGATGGCGACCTTGCGCACAGGCCCAGCCAGATCGGCGATCGTGGGAAACAGCGGGCACTGGCCGGGCCGTTCCAGAAACCAGCCGAAGCCGTTGGCCGCCAGCGCCGCGCTGCTTTGCGGGCTGGCAAACTTGCCGCTGGCGATCTCACTGCCGGCCGCGTGATCGTAGACATCGCGGATCAGCGCTTCCGGCACGCCGGGCAGGAAAAGGGGCTGAGGCGCGCTCAAGCGGCGATGTCCGTGTCGTCGTTCGGCACGGGCCTCGCCGAGATCAGCCGCGTATAGGCGCCTTCGTCGAAATAGGGCCGAACCTTCCAGCTCTTTAGCGGTTCTCCGCCCTCGCCCATCGGATCCTCGATCGTGTCGCACTCGAGGAAGTTGCCGCCTCTATCCCGCTCGCCCAGAACTGCGGCAAGCCGGTTCCAGTCGTCGAAGAAGTATTCCTGCAGCAGCGGAATCACCTTGTCGCGCATGACCGCGTCGACATCGGCCTTGGTCTTGCAGCCGATGAAGAAGGCATGACCGATCCGGTGATCGCGGTCGACGAGGTATTCGATCCGGCGGTTCATCGTTTCGAGAACCTTGGAGAGTGGCAGCCCGGTGGATTCCTCGGCCTCGATGAATGCAGGCACCGAGGTATCGGGGGCCATTTCCTCGAACCGGAACCGTCGGCGCAGCGCTGTATCGAGCAGCGCGATCGATCGGTCGGCGGTGTTCATCGTGCCGATGATATGCAGGTTGGCCGGCACGCCGAATTCGCGCTTGGAATAGGGCAGGCGCACTTTGAGCGCATTGGGCATGCCGAGCCGCTTGTCGGGCTCGATCAGCGTGATCAGCTCGCCGAAAACCTTCGAAACGTTAGCGCGGTTGATTTCGTCGATGATGAGGACGAATTGCTGCGGCGCACCCCCTGCAAGAGGTGCTTGTCCCTCGCTCTCGGAAGAGCGAACCAACCTCGCGAGCGCCTCCTTATTCACCCGACCAGCAGCAATCGAGTAGAAGGTGCGTTGCATGAAGTCGCCATCGACGATCGTGTCGAGCGGCAAAGGCTCGTCAAGCACCGTCAGCCATCGCACCCGACGACGGTGATAATAGGTGGGTTCGCCATTCTTCTCGAAATAGTAATCCCCAACCACCTCGCCGACGGCTCTGAAGGCCTTGTTTCCGTAAGGGACGATGATGATGTCGCCGACCTTCATCGTGTTGCGGAACGGATGGAGCTGCGTGTAGTGGCTCGGCTGCTCGTTCTCTCGGGGAGCGCTATGAAACTCCTCCCGGATCGCCTCAATGTTGTCGAACCGGGGATCGGACCAGTCGATATCCAAGCCCCAGCCCAACGCAACGTAGCCATCCGCGATGCAAGCTTCGTAGACGCTGTCCTGCGTCCCGATCACGCCGAGGCCCATCTTCCAGAAATGCCGACCGGCAAAGTCGAATGAGCCTGTTGGTTCGCCTGCTCCCTTCAGAGCCTCGCTTGCCACCGCACAGAGCTCTCTGAAAATGCCGGGCCGAGGCTCCAGCCGGAACCCGGCACCTTCACTTTCCTGCCCATCGCTCGGAGCCGTTTCCGGACGAAGTCCCTCCACGAATTCCTCGTAGGAAAAACTCTGGTGGAAGGTCACGAAGCGGATGCGGCCTTCCTTGGATAGCTCCTCGTAGCGCTGCATCAGCTCGTCGCGATCCTCGGGCACCGCTTCACCGCACAGCCGCACTGCCTCCTGCGCCGTTCGATAGGTCTTACCGGTTCCAGGAGGCCCATAAAGGATGAGATTGGTCGGTTGCACGGTCGGCACCTCATTGTTTGCGGCGGCACCGAAGAGGCGGTCGCGCCAGAAAGGGTCTTGCAGGAACAGGTCGTAATCCTGCGGCTCCCCGTCGAGCAGGAAGCGCCGCAGTTGATCGGCGTAAACGCTGTCCCCAAGATCTCGCAGCCGCCAGACGGCATCGTTGTTGGTGTAGAAGAACCAGGTGCGGGGTTCGTCCCACGCCTGCCAGTCGACGCCAACCCGATGTCCGTCTTCGCTAACCTCAGTTATGGTGCCCTCGGCGCGAAAGCGAAGCGCGGTGACGATTCCGGTCCCGGCATCGAAAGGCAAATCGCGGGCACGCGGAACGAAGTCCTTCAGGAAGATGCGATCGCCGACCTGCATTTCGCGGACACGGCGGTTGTTCGCGCTCCCCGTATCAGTGAGCAGGCTCCATTCGCCTCGCTCGATAAAGCGCGGTAGTCCGTCTTCTTGTCCCCACAATGAGGTGACCATCCACACCGGCACCGGATCGAGTTCGCGGGGAGCGTCCGGGTTTCCGACAACCCAGATGAACCCCTGCACATCAAACATGTCCTGCGGGTGCCAACCGAACTCCTTATCGAGAAGCCCGAACAACGCTCGCATCAGTTGTAGCCATTCGGCGAGATCGATGTCGCGGAACTCAGTTTGCGGAAACAGTCTTCGACCAAACAGCCGCCGCCCCATCTCGTCGATCTTGGCAATCTTGAACCAGCTCGCCTGATCCGGGTGCAGCGTTGCCCATACGGTGATCGGGATCGAGAGAACCTCGCCCCGGCGCAGCCCTGCAATACCCGCATCGCGCAGGGCTTCGATCTCGCGGGCTGCGATTGGGACGGCTTCTTCGAGCGAGCCATCGCTGCGCGCGAGCTGGCCGAGCGCGGTGTAGAAGCTGTCGCGCAGTTCAGGGGCGGCGTTCTGGACCTCCGACAAGGTCCGCCAGCTGAGCGGGAGGCCCGAACCACCCACCGAAAGCAGCCGGTGAAGGCTTTCGCCAAGCGCGCGGTCGTCGTCCGGCTGCGCAACGATGGCGCGGGCCTGCTCGATCAGGCCGTTCTTGTAGTGGCGCTCCACATCCCAGTATGCGCCTGATGCCGCACGAAAATCGGTGAAGTCCGGCATCTGTCGCAGGAATGTTTCACGCGCGCGCTTCAGCTCGGGCCAGTCGATGATGACAAAGCCAAGCCTTTCGAGCGCAATCTTGCAGTCGCCACCGCCGGGAAGCCAATCGCTGCCTCGCCTCGCCAAAGCATCGCGCACGATCGCCTTGCTGGGATAGCGTTTGCCATCGAGAACGAGCCAGTATTTGTTCGGGAGCCCGAGACCGAGACCGGCGACATATCGCGCGGGATCACCGACATCTTCGCAAGCCGCCACCGCCTCCAGCACCGCCCGGCGGTCGAGCTCGCTAAACCTGCCCTCCGGTCGAGCTTCGGAGGCACGAAAACGAAAATAGGCTCTGGCTGCAGCGCGACATGCTGCGAGGTTGGAATAGAACCAGCCCCCAAGATCAATCGCGCTCGGATTGGGTGCACCGGCCAAGTCGTCGGATCTCGAGTAGGCCATTTCCGCAAGCATCGATGCACCGCCGTCTCGATCGAATTGCTCATCGAGACCATAGGCGCCATCGACCTTGCGGCCGTCCGAAAGCCACGTGGCAATGGACGTCGAAGCATATCCTTGCGCCACCAGCCAAGCCTTGAATTCCGCCTCTCTCAACCGTTTCCCCCTGTTCCTGTGCTGATGAGCCTCTGTTGCATCGCTATACGACAAAATTGGTCATCGAAATGATAATGCTGCAAAATTTCACGCTCGAACTTGCGACTGCCCGCTCATGCCGCAAATCCGATCACCCGTGACACACCGCTGCGCGCCTCAGCCTCTTCCTGAAGCCAGCGAGCAAGCTGGCGGGAATCCTCCTCGCCGAGGAGCTGCGCCCGCCGCGCGACGAGCGCGAAGTCGCCGGGCGTCGTCGCAGCCAGGCGGATTTCACGCGGGAGTTCCGACCTGAACCATTGCCGGAACTGTGCAGCAGCCCGCCTTTCGTCCAGCGCCCGAAAGCCGACGCGCAGAGTGAAACGGCGCTGCGTTGCTGGGTCGAGCAGGTCCGGAGCGTTTGTGGTGGCAACAAGTGGCGCCTCCAGAGCCTCCATCTGGCGGAGCATCTGATTGACCATGATGCGCTCCCAACTCCGCTGTGCTCCCCGACGGTCGGCCAGGAAATCGTCGGCCTCGTCAATCAGAAGCAGGCAGCGTCCGCGTGCCGCCTCGCGAAAGGCCTCAGCGATATTAGCCTCGGTCATACCAACGAAGGGGCTGAGCAGGTCGGAGCCGCGCTTCACCAGCAGGTCGATACCGAGCCGCTCGGCAAGGTGGCGGGCGTAAGCGCTCTTTCCGGTTCCGCTCGGTCCTGAGAGAAGCAGGCTCCAGCGCGGATCGGCAGAGCGCTCCAGACGGGATGCCAATGCGTCGAGATCAGTATCGGCCACAGCCAGAGCGGGATCATAGCAGTGTGGTAGCTCGTCGGGTCCGGGAAGCTGCCCTGAGACCACAGCCAGCAAGCCCCTGCCGATAGTCAGTGCTTCGCTTGCTCCTCCGCCTGCTGTCTTGGCAGAGGCAAGCGCGTTGCCGACAATGGCGGGGGCCGCAGGCAGCGATGCGAGCTGATCGAGGTCCTGTCCAGCAAGCTTCAGTCGCGTCTTCCTCGCATGACGCTCGACTACCCGGCGGCGGACGCCCCTTGGCGGCATGGGGAACTCGATCGCGAGGCTCATCCGCCGCAATAGCGAGGAATCGAGAATCTGCGGATTGTTGATGATCCAGATCGTGGGCCGTTCGGCCTCCTCGATCAAGCGGTTGAGGAACAGCTTGGAGCAAAACCGGCGTTGTTCATCATTGCCGAGCTGTAGGATGTCATCGGCTTCGTCTAGAACCACAAGTCTGCTTGGATCTTTACGGGCGAGCGCCCGAAGCATGGCAAGATGAGCCAGCCTATCATATCGGGAGGGCTCTTTACCGTTCTCGTCTTCAAGGCCTGCAAAGACCGCGCGTTTCCCGGTGGCATCGGCAAGCAAGCGCGCAAACTCGGTCTTTCCGGTCCCCGGAGGCCCGTAGAGGAGGATAGAAACTTTGCCCTCGGCCGCGACAAGCGATTTGGCGATTTCGCGCTGCGGACCGATGTGGTCGAAGTCGCGCCAGCAAAGATTGGAACGGGCAGCTGAGGGCATCAATTGCCTCGCCAGCCGTGATGGGGGCGAGTTCGACCGAGCGATGCGCTCCAACAGCTGAGTGCCTTCGAACTCGCCGTCTCTGTCGGCGTCGATAAGCCCGCACCGTGACAAGCGCTCGCCAGCGCCAAGCCGATCTTCGATTTCGCCCGCGTGAAGTCCAGTCAGATAGGCGATCCTCAACGCGGTCGGCTTCGCTCCCTCGCCCGGCAAGGCATGTAAGAGCTTTCGCCAAGCATCGTGAACGGCGCACCGGCCAAGTGCGTAGACAATTGCCTGCTCGCTCGCATTGAGCTCGAACGTCTCGGCAAGCCAAGCGATACGCCGATCGAAGGGCGTTGCTGCCGCTCGCTTCGTAGGTTGATACTTCGCGACGAGTTCGCCCAGCAGCATCCCGAAGCCGGACGGAGCAAGGCTTTGCCAGGTGGAAATGTCTTCCTCATCAAGCTCCGGTCCACAGATGTAATCGAACCAGACATCGAAAAGCTGCTTGCCGTAATCACGCAACTGGGCGCCGTTCAACTGGCTAACGGCAGTGCACCATGCATTGGCGAAAGCAGCGGCGTCGGACGTTCTCACAAAGGAGCTTCGCTTGCCGGAAGTGGGCGTCGGAATGTGGCGCATGAAGCGATTGAAGGTCATGAGAGACCGCTAATTTTAATATGCGACAAAAGCGGTCGTCTCGATAGGTGCGCCAGCGTTTTGAGCTTTACGGCGCGACTTGCTTAAGGAACACAACCGATTGGTCCCACGAAGAGGATTGAATGATGCAATCGATCACTCATACCGTCGCCAATATGCCTGACGTCGTGCTCGATGCATCGGGCGCAATCTTCTATTCCGCTCCTCCGGCGTTCGAGGGGCACAGACCAATTTACATCCTCGGCTTGAACCCAGGCGGAAATCCGGACACTCAGGCCGAAAACACAGTCCGTCGCAATTTCGAGAACTGGCAGAGGCAGACCAAGCCTTACTCGTCATATGTCGACGAGGTCTGGGAGGGGACGGTTGCAGGCGCACATGGCATGCAGCCCCGTATCCGTCATCTTGCCGATGCTCTGGAAATCGACCTTCGCCTCACGCCCGCGAGCAACGTCGTCTTCGTTCGCAGTGCTACCGAGGCCAAGCTCGAGGAAAACAAGAGCGAGTTGCTGGATGCCTGCTGGCCGGTGCATGAGGCGGTAATTGAGAACCTCGGTTGCCGGGTCATCATTTGCCTTGGTGGCACAGCAGGGTGGTGGGTTCGCGAACGTCTCGGTGCGGACGAACAGTGCGATTGCTTCAAGGAAACCAACCGGCGCGGTTGGACGAGTGTCGCCCATCGATCGCAAAATGGGATTTTCGTCTGCACCCTCACCCACCCGGGACGTGCCGACTGGCGAAATGCTCAGGCCGACCCATCGCCGATGGTCAATCGAGTTCTGAAATTGGCGGGATCATGATCGTTTAGAAGGCCAAAGACGCATATCGATTGGTTACGCCATTGCAGTGCCCGCCAAAGCCCGCGCCACGGCAACCATCGCCCAGGTGTCGCGGGCGCAATAGGCCTTGAGCGCCTCTTTCAGCGCCTCCCGCCGCAGCGGTTCACAGGCTGGGTCCGCAGCCTCAACCCACGCGGTTTGCGCATCGCCACCGTCCTTCACTTCGAGCGCGCCGTAATCGAGATCGGCGGCGATGGTCGGCAGCACAGCTTTGATCGACCAGCTGCCGCGCTGGTCGCGGTGATACCAGTGATCGCGGGCGACGGGCAGCAGATCGACCGTGGCCTCGGCCATCGCTGTAAGTTTTGCGGCGAGGTCGGGAAAGGCTGCCGCGAGGTCACGCAGAACCCGCCGCTCGAACGCCGCATTGTAGGCGATGATCGTCGCGCCCTCGGGGATGTGTTCGACCAGAGCTTCAGCACAGGCACGCCGCGGATCGCTGCCGTCGCAGCTCAGGAACTCGTGGTGGATCATGCGCCCGCCGCGCCGTTCAAGATGGAGCGAGAACTGGAACGGGATCTGCTGATAGGGCCGCGTGCCGACCCAGCGCGGGATCGCCGGAGCGATCGTCTCGAAGTCGAGCCAGGCACGTGGCCAGCCCCAATGCTTCATCGCCCTGCGCGCGCCTTCCGCGTCGTGGAACGGCTTGCCGTCGCGCGTCGCGGCGAGGATGCGGGCATGGCGATCGTTGAGATTGGCCTCGGTCAGATCGAGCAGGTCCGCGATGCCGTTCTCAAGCCAGCGCTTGCCGCCGCCATTGGGCAGCACCGTCACCGGCCATTCCGGCCCCGGCGGCAGGTGGCGGCTGCAATAGGCGGAAAACTCGCATGGGAAAGGCGAGGCGCAGTGGTCTCCCATCTCGCGCTCCGGTTCGCTGCCCGCGAGCACCGCGCGCGCCTCGGCCACCAGCGCGGGGCGCGTTGCAATGATTGCTTCGAGCTCGCCGAGCAGGTCGGCGTCGGTGAACAGCCCGCTATAATCGCCCTCGCGCGTCAGCACGAAGCTCGTATCGATATGACGGATGCTGGCGCGTTGCAGATCGATCCCTGCCTCGCGCATCACCCAAACCTGCGTTGCGAGATCGCCGCGGTGGTAGTCCTTTACCGAACCCGAGCTTTTGACCTCGGCCGCTGCCCAGTCTCCGCCTTCGAGCCTCTCGAGCACATCGACCCGCACCAGCACGCCATCGTGTTCGAAGGTCGCCTCGAAGATCGGGCCGGGATGCCCGCCCGTGATCAGCGATGCGGTCGTGGCCAGCGCTGCCGTGAGGTTCGGCGCATCGACCATGAAGCCGCCCGGATGGAGCGCGCAGGCGATCGCCCCCACGTCATTGCCGGTCGCGAAGCGCGCCTCGGCGCCCTCGTCCTGTTCGGCGAGTTCGGGGCGATGGGTGGCGAGCCACAGCCGCTTGGGGCATTGCTCGAAGGCGGTGATTTTCGATTTGGAGAGGCCGAACCGGCGCGTGCGTGTTTGCTTCATGCCGCGATTCCTACTGGCCCGTCACGACAGAAACGGTCGTTCAATCCTCGATCACCGGATAGAGCGGCATCGCCCAGTCCTCGTCCGGGTTGTCCATCATCAGGTCGATAAACAGCGGCAGAAGATGCCCAAGGATCGCCGCCCCGTCGCGCACCTGTGACCGGTTGGCAGCACTGTTCCAGGTCGCCCCGCCGTGCAGCAACTGGTTGCGCAGGACATAGAGCCGGTCGAACAGGATCGAGAGCACAACCGGTGTATCGCCCGCCGCCAGCGCGGCATTGGCCGCGCGCTTGGCAGCCTCGAAGCTGATCTCCCATCCACCACCGCCGGGCTGCCCCACATAATGTTTCCAGAACGGCGCGAAGACGAAGCGATTGTCGAGCAGGATACGGATTTCCTGCGGGAAGCGCGTCCAGAGAGCCTTGTAGATCCGCCCCTCACCATCGAGCCGCACCAGCGTGCGGAAGAAATCCTCGAAACGCTGCCGTTCATTGGCCGCGCCCGGTCGGCGCCCTGCCCCTTCGTCCTCCTCCAGCGCACGCTCGAGATCGCCGGCATAGGCGGCGTTGAAGCCGATCCACAGGTGGATGAAGCGGGTGTCGAGATCCTCCTCCTCGCGATGCGCGCGCATGAGCCAGCTGAGCGCCCGGTGCACCCGCAAGGTGAGCGACAAGGCGAAACCGTCCCGCAGCGCGCGCTGCTTGTCCTTGAGGCGATCCGGATGGAGCGGGTCGGTGGTCGGCATCGGCTCTCTCATTGCGGCAGAAGGGTATTTGCGGCAAGATTTATGTCTTGTTACCAGATGCTTCCTTATAGCGCATCCAGGATGGCCGTAAGCAGCAAGAACCGAACGACCGGATTTGTCGCAGGGATGATCCAATGCCCTTTCCGCATCGGCACAGACCGATTCCCCGGAGATCATTCCTGATGCACGATATCCCGATGGCCGAACCCTCGCGCGACTTTCTCGCGATGTGGCAGGCGGCCAGCAACCACATCCAGAGCTTCTTTCAGGACGGCCTTCAAAGCTGGCTCAAGGTCGATCCGCGCCCGCCCTTTCTCGAACACCTCTCGTTCCGGCTCGGCAACCAGGTGTTCTTCATCCGCGTCGAGGACGTTGACGAAGAAGCCGAGGTGCCGGGCAATCGCGGGGGCCTGCTGACGGTGGCCGAAGGCTGGAACGGCTATCCCTGTCTCATGCCGATGCGCCGGACTTTGCAGGGCTGGGAGCCCGATCGTCCGGGCTGGGGAATGATCGACCTGCGCGACGGCAAGCGCATCAATCCCTCGATGCTCGTCACCGACGAACCCGTAGCAATGACCGATTGGGAGCTGCTCGATTTCGCCGTGCAGGTGGTGAGGAACGACCTCAAGGAACGCGGTTGCGACATCATGTCCTCGCATTCCAATCCGCAGGTCGATCCGAACATCTGGTTTGTGGCGGACATGGCAAAGTGGCCGGAATGGGTGGTGGTGCGCGCGGCCCGCTTTCCCGAGCGGCGAGCCGAGCGCCCCGCTAACCTCGAAGCCATTGCTCGAAACGTGGCGCAAATGAGCAGGCACGGCCACTTCGCATCCGTGAGCTTCGCGTCGGCCGATGACCCGAAAGAACCGCTCTGGCGCGGACATGGCGCAGAGGTAGGTTTCGAAGGGCTCGAGCCTCTGACGCAGGCGGCGTGACAATCCTTCAGGGAGGAACAAGTCGATGAGATCAGTTCTCGGCATCGATGCAGCCTGGACGGAAAGAAACGCCTCCGGCGTGGCCCTGGCGGTCGAAGACGCGAACGGCTGGCGGCTTCAGGGGGCTTGGCCCTCTGTCGCTCACTTTCTCGCGGAGGCTTATGGGCAGCCGTCACCCGAAAGACCGTCGGGAGGTGTCGGTCCGGCTAACGATCTGCTCGCAGCCGCCCGCGGGCTAGCGGGAAGCCTGCCCGATCTAGTCGCGATCGACATGCCGATGGCTCTCGAACCCATCACAGGGAGACGCGCGTCAGACGATGCCCTGTCGCGGGCTTATGGAGCCAGGTGGTGTGCGGCGCATAGTCCCAGTAGCTCGCGACCCGGTGCGATGAGCGATCGTCTGCGACAAGGCTTTGCGGAGGCGGGATATGACCTGTGCGTCAGTGAGATCACCACGCCCGGCCTGATCGAGGTCTATCCCCACCCGGCGCTGGTTGAGCTTTGCGACGAACCCAAGCGCCTGCCTTACAAGGTCGGCAAAATCCGATCCTACTGGCCAAAACTCTCCCCCGAACAACGCCGTATCCTACTGTCAGGTGAATGGAGCTCCATCGGGACGGTGCTCGAAGCCTATTTGCCAGGCGCGGAAAGCTTCTGCACCGGTTTCGAGCTCAGCATGGCACAGCTGAAGGCGCAGGAGGACATGATCGATGCGATCATCTGCTGCATCTGCGCCATCCGTGCGCTTGATGGTAGGGCAGAGCCTTTCGCCGGCGACGACAAGTCGGCCATCTGGGTCCCGAAAGCCGACCCTGTCATTCAATCCCGCACATTGCTGCCGAATAGCCCCTACTCCGCTCGGGCAGAGATGCGGCGCGAGGTCTGGCATGACAACATGCTCGACGATCCATACCTCGCCAAGATCATCTAGGCGTTAGGCTTGCCAGAAAAGGGCCGCAAGGCGGCAAGAATCGGCAGTCAGCCCTGCGCCCGATTCTTGCCAATCGATGGATGCTCAGGACCGATCCAGCGAGCACAGACTGTGCCACAAATTGTGCCACAGATTGTGCACTTGACGCTGGCCCGCGATTGATTCAGGAAGGTCGACATCCGGAAAATTCCGCGGATTGCAGTGACTTGGGCCGCCTCCGCTGAGTGCCCGAATTATTTGGTCGGGGATCCTCTCGTCCCGACCAATTTCGCCATCTCAGCCCGTTGGCGCTACGCAATTCCGCCGTTTTCCGTCAGCCGGGGAAATTGGTCGGGGATTATTCTGATCGTGCTCCAACGGTCAACCGCGCTTCAATCACGCTCTGGCAATGAGTAACTCGTGCTCCGGCCGCCGGCTGGGTCTTTGTGCAGCACACCTCTGGCAACGAGATCGTTCAGGTCACGGGTGGCGGTATCCTGCGAGACCTTCGTGATCTTGGCGTATTTCGACGAGTTGAGTTTACCCTCAAATCCATCGAGCAGCATGTTCAGGATCCGACGCTGACGATCATTGAAGACCTGGGCTACATGGGTGTCCCAGAAGGCTGCCTTTCGCAAGACTGCCGCAAGTGTGACTTCGGCACCATCAAAGGCGCGGTTCAAACAGCCGAGAAACCACATAAGCCATGCAGTGATGTCGAGGCCACCTTTCTGGGTGCGCTCCAGCATCTCGTAGTAGGCCTTGCGCTCGAGGCGGATTTGAGCCGACATCGAGTAGAAACGCTGCCGCGTGCCTTCCGAACGCGCCAGGGCCATATCGGCTATGGCCCGCGCACAACGACCATTTCCGTCCTCGAAGGGGTGAATGGTGACGAACCAGAGATGCGAGACCGCCGCCGCGAGAACAGGGTCGATGGTTGGACCTTCGTTGAACCACGCGAGAAAGGCCTTCATCGCGTCAGGCACCTGTTCCGCAGGCACCGCTTCGAAGTGAACCCTTTCGCGGCCTATGGGACCCGAGACCACCTGCATCGGGCCCGTGCGGTCATCGCGCCAGTTGCCGGCGATGATCTTGCTCATGCCACTATAGCCGGTCGGAAAGAGTGCCGCATGCCAACCAAACAGCCGATCTTGCGTGAGCGGCTGATCGTAATTCTGTGTCGCATCGAGCATCATCTCGACGACGCCCTCGACATTCCGGTCAGCGGGGGTCAGAGCGCCGATGTCCAGACCAAGACGACGCGCAATCGACGAGCGCACTTGGTCGGCATCAAGAATTTCGCCTTCGATCTCGGAAGATTTGAGAACGTCCTGTGTCAGTGTGCGAAGCACCGCCTCTTCGCGAAGCGGGAAACCGAGCGATTCCATCCTACCAATAAGCCGCCCCTGGCGCCGGGAGGCTTTTGCCAGGAGCTCAGCGACAGCGCTGCTGTCCCAGGTGAAGTTCGGCCATTCGCTAAGCTGATGAATATAGGCTGGCATATTCCCCGCACTTTCTGCGGAGATTATGCGCCATATTCTCCGCAGACGCAACGCCAATCTCTGCAGAATATGCGGAGAATGCTGTTGTCATTCTCCGCAGATCTTCTGCTAGCGCCGACAGCCCGATGTGGGCGAGGCAGTCGAGCGCAGCTCCATACATCTTATGCCTTAGGCCGGCTTTGACTGTTTGGATTTTCTCGCCTTTCGCGGCGCGCGCAAGCGGGCAGGGAGCAGCGTGACCGGAAATGGCTCAAGGTGATCGGTAACGTTGGGGATTGCCTTGGCAGCCTTCCGCAGCAAGGCCATATGGGCTTTCGAATAGCGCCCTTCGGTTTCGCTCGAAAGCTTATGCCCTGCAAAGTCAGCCCTCAATTCAGGCATCACTTCGGCGCCCTTCATCGCGTTTATAACCGTGTGTCTGAAAGAGTGGGTGCCCTGCCCCGCCTTCAGGAACGGCAAGGCTTCCGCGATCTTCGTCCAGATGGTCTTGTAGTAGGCGTCCCCCATCGTGCCTTTCCCACTCTCCGCCACCAGTTCGGGAAACAGCAGCGTTTCGCCGGCTTCCCGTAACGCCATGACATAGTCCGGGAGCCCCAGCCGAACTAGCTCGTCGGCGAATGGCAATTTACGGGCCGATGTTATCGTCTTGAGCCGGCGTATTTCGGTAGGCTCGACGATGAACTGCCAATGGCCATCGTCGAGTTCGATATCTTCAAGCTTGAGTCCGCAGATTTCCTCGCGCCGCATGCCGGTATACCAGCCGATCAGGGGCACAAAATACCACGCGCTGTGGACGAGGAGGTCACCCGGCTGCATTCGGCGGGCCAGGGACTTGGATCCCGTCCAAGGCGGAAGGCTGAAGAGCATCCGGCCCTGTTCTTCGGTATAGGGGTCGCGTTGGTCGCGGGCATTGCGACCATCGTCTTCGATGAATGCGCTGTAGTCCAGCGGGCTGAGCGGATGGTGCTTTGCAAACCAGGTGGTAAGCTGGCGCAGGAAGCCCCAATGGCGGTTGGTCGTGCTGAGGCCGAGTCCGAGCTGATCCCTCGTCAGCGCACCGGCTGGCATCTCGACAGCTTGCTCCGTGCTCTTGCGCTTGGCAGCCTTCGCAACGGCCTCTTCACCCTGCCGGACGCGTTTCTCGGTTTCCTCCACGATTTCCCAGATCGTCATTTCGCGGTGTTTGGGCGATTTGCGGAACGAGGGCCCATGCAGCGCCTCGAAGCAGTTGTTGAGCTGGACGAGATGGTCATGGGTGACGCTAGCCAGCGGCTGGCCGTGCAGGACTTGCTCGAGCAGAAGCGCGGGAAGCCTGAACTGCTCGCGTGTCTTGTTCGTCCACGGTTCCCCGCTCTTCCGGCGTGACTTGCCATCCTTTCCACCCGTGCGCGGGTTGTGCTCGAAGAACTTCTCGACCGCTTCCGTGGGCGTCAGGGTTGCCCAGGGCCCCGCGATGATCGGGGCAGCGGGCGCGGGCGGCGCATGCGGCGTGGCGGCGAATGCCGAGGGCTGCGCCCACGGTTCGTAGCCCGCCACAGGGACCGGAGCATAGGCAGCACCGGGATTGGCAAGCGCCGCCCGGAACTCCTGGATCGCCTCGATGCGTGCCTGATTGACGACCTTGCGGGCCATCGCTTCGCGGAGCGCGGATTGTTCCACGCCGATTTCCGCTAGCCGGGCGATCGCGGCTTCCTCCGCGCCGTCCTGCGCGATCGAGGCAGCAAGGTCCGACCAGGCCATGACAACGATCGGCTCATCATCGGCCTCGGGATCGATGCGGGCGACGAGGAAGTCCTCGACCTTGCCCTTGGTGACCCCGTCCATTGCCGCCAGCTCGCTCGCGCCGAGCCGGAGCGAGAGCGCCTGATCGATGTCCTCGTGATCCTCGGGCGGGAGGATGTGAAGCTGGGCATGCATGACTTCGAGCCGGTCGCGTTCGACCAGCATCTGGCGGCGGAAGATCTCCGCACGCTGCGGGGCGGTGAGTCCGTCGGTCGCAATCTTGGCGGTCATATTCATCGCGAGGCGCTCACAGATCAGGGTCATAGCCGGGGCGAGCAGCGCTGCCCGCTTCCGGCTGGTGGTCTTAAGCGAAAAGCGTAGCCGAAAAGGCTTATCGGCGCCTAAACGTATGAGTCTGCGGAAGTAATAGGTCCCCTCCTTGCGGGTGACGTTCTGGATGCTGCACATGGCCGTGGTCTCCTGCCGTGGCACCCTGCCGTGGCACCCTGTCGTGGTGCTTTGGCCGGATGCGGTTGCAAGAAACGCGTTATTTCAGTTATTTGGATCATTCCTGGCTGGGGGTCCTTCCGCCCCAGCCACGAATATCTTCAGGCCCGACCATCTGAAGAACAGCTGT
>ERZ1066122.545-NODE-545-length-39232-cov-37.486740_pt1 | contig 39232 bp, 33 predicted proteins | sample MGYA00382769_ERZ1066122 | MGnify/ENA primary metagenome ERZ1066122 (study PRJEB33369, sample SAMEA5778352) | biofilm metagenome | biome: Industrial cooling water; feature: Water cooling tower basin; material: Biofilm | place: United Arab Emirates | collected... | reverse complement strand
CCCAGCCGCACTGCATCCATGCCGTGCCAGCGCCTATTGTGCAAAAGGTCTAATCACCAATCACCAATCACCAGATCCGCCGCCTCGTCCACGTCGGCGAGCATCTCCAGCAGGAACGGCTCGATGCCCGCGGAGCGCAGGCGCGCCAGCGTCTGCGCGAGCACGCGTTCCGTGCTCCAGGCGATGCCGTGGAACGCGTGCGGCGCGGGGCGGCGCAGGCCGAGCAGGTAGTAGCCGCCGTCGCGCGCGGGGCCGAGCACGGCGTCGTGCGCGCGCAGCGCGGCGAGCGCGCGGCGCAGCAGGCCGGCGGAGAGCGCGGGCAGGTCCGAGCCGATGACCGCCACGCGCGGCCAACCCTCGGCGAAGGCGGCGGCGAAGGCGTGCTCCAGCCGCGCGCCCAGGTCGCCGTCGCCCTGCGGGCGGTACTCGACGCCGTCGCCCAGCCAGGCGCGCGTCTCCGGCCCGGCGTCGGCGGGCGTGAAGAGCACGCGCACCGCCGCCTCATCCGCTAGTGCCCGCGCCTGCGTCAGCGTGTGCTCGGCGAGCCGTCGGTAGATGCGCAGCGCGGCCGCGTCGCCGAGCGCGGCCGCAAGGCGTGTCTTCACCGCGCCGGCGCGCGGCGCACGTACGAAGACCAGCAGCAGGACGGCCCGGGCGGATGGCTGGCGTGCAACCTGCGAAGCCGTACCCTCCACCTTCCAGCCCGAGGCCGCGCCGTCATGGCCGTTCCGAACCCGCATCGTCGTCTCCCCGTGCTGCCGCTGCTCGCCGCCGGCGTCGGCCTCGGCGCGGCCACCGGCGTGGCCTGGCAGAGCGCGCGCCGGCGCGCGCGCCGCGCGCAGCAGTTGCACCGCGCGCTCGTGGACCTGCTGCTCAACACGCTCTCCGCCGGCGACGTCGCCACCGCGGAGCACTCGCGCCGCGTCGCCGTCCTCACCGACGCGCTCGCCGTCGCCTACCGGCTCGACCGTCGCGCCCGCGCCCGCCTGCGGCTCGCCGCGCTGCTGCACGACATGGGCAAGATCGACGACGACTTCTTCGACATCGTGCACTCGCGTCAGCAGCTCTCGCCCGAGCAGCGCCAGCAGATCAAGCACCACCCGCACAAGAGCGCGCACATCCTGGAGCCGCTGGAGCAGGTGCACCCGGGGATCATGGCGATCGTCTCGTCGCACCACGAGTGCTGGGACGGCAGCGGCTACCCGCAGGGGCTGCGCGGCGAGCAGATCCCGCTGGAGGCGCGCATCATCGCCGCGGCCGACGTCTTCGACGCGCTCACCCAGCGCCGCTCCTACCGCGAGCCGCTGAGCATCGAGCAAGCGCTCGACGAGCTGCGCCGCGGCGCCGGCAGCCGCTTCGACCCCGAGCTCGTCGCCCGCATCCAGCAGCCGCCGGTGCTCGACGCCTGGCGCGAGACGGTGCGGCACGGCTGCTCCGCCGTACGCACCGGCGAGCGGGAGGATTGAGGCTGCCGGCTGCTACTTCACCTTCGCCGCTCTCGCCAGGTCGCTCTCCTTGCCGGCGACGACGAGCGTGTCCGAGTCTTTGAGGATGGCGTCGGGGTCGGGCACGGCGGCCATCTCGTCGGTGAGCATGTCGTGCACGGCGATGACGGCGATGCGGTACTGCCGCGGCAGTTGCAGCTCGCGCAGCGAGCGGCCGACCCAGCGGTCGGGCACCGCCATCTCCTGGATGGAGAAGTCGCCGCTGAGCCGCACGTAGTTGAGGATCCCCCGGCTGCCGATGCGGTGCCCCAGCCGCAGCGCGGACTCGCGCTCGGGGAAGACCGTCTCGTTGGCGCCCAGCTTCTCCATGACGCGCGCGTGGTCGCGCGAGACGACCTTCACGTAGATCTCGCGCACGCCCAGGTCGCGCAGCGCCAGCGTGGTGAGGATGCTGGCCGTCAGGTCGTCGCCCGTGCTGATGACGCCCACGTCCGCGCCCTTGGCGCCGACGCGCTCCAGCGTGGCGGCGTCGCGTCCGTCGCCGACGGCGGCGCGGGTGACGAACGGCGCGATGCGGTCCACCGCCTCGGCGTTCGCATCCAGCGCCACCACCTCGTGCCCCAGCGCGTGCACCGCCTCGGCCACGCCCGAGCCGAAGTTGCCCAGCCCCACGATGATGAACCGTTTCATAGCTATCGGCTGTCGGCTGTCGGCTGTCGGTCAACGGCAGACCACCCTCGGGGGGTAGCCGACAGCCGACGACCGACAGCCGACAGCGTCGTTATCCCACCACCACGTCCTCGTAGGCGTAGCGGAATTCGGCCGTCCCGGTCGGTGAGCTGAGCGCGACGGCGGCAGCGAACGTCAGCGGCCCCACGCGGCCGAGGAACATCAGCAGCGCAATCGCCGCCTTGCCGACCTCCGTCAACCCGCCCGTGATGCCCATCGACAGCCCCACGGTGTTGAACGCGCTCGCCGCCTCGAACATGTGCGCCAGGAACGCCTCGCCGCCCGCCGGCTCGCTCACCGTCAGCACGAAGATGCAGGCGGTCACCAGGGTGAACGCCACCACGGCCAGGCCCACCGCGCGCTGGATCGTCTCCTCGGGCACCGAGCGGCCCCAGAGGCTGGCGATGGCATGCCCGCGGAAGCGCGACCAGGCGAGCAGCCCGAGCAGCGCGAAGGTCGTCGTCTTCAGGCCACCGGCGGTGGAGCCGGGCGAGCCGCCGACGGACATGAGCAGGATGGTCAGGAAATTGGTGCTGTCGCTCGCGTGCGCGTAGTCGATGCTGTTGAAGCCCGCGGTGCGCGGCGTCACACTGAGGAAGAGCGCGTTGGCGAGCCGGTCCGGCAGTGGCAGGCCGGCGAGCGTGTGCGTCCACTCGAAGAGCGCGAAGGCCACCCAGCCGCCCAGCAGCAGCGCGGCGGTGGTGGCCAGCGCCAGCCGCGAGTGCAGCGAGAGCCGCAGCGTGCGCCCGAACCGGCGCTGCCGCCGGCGCAGCATCAGCTCCTCCAGCGTCAGGAAGCCCAGCCCGCCGAGCACGATGAGCGCCGCCACCAGCAGCAGCGTGAGCGGCGCGTCCTGGAAGCCGATCAGGCTCTCGGAGAAGGTGGAGAACCCCGCGTTGCAGAAGGCGCTGACGGAATGGAAGAGCGCCGGCCACGCCGCCTCCGCCCAGCCCAGCCGCGGCGCCCAGAGCAGGTAGAGCAGCAGCGCGCCGGCCGCCTCGATGCCGAAGGTGAAGCGCACCACGTCTCGCGTGAGCAGCTGGTAGTCGACGTGCGGCGCCACCTCGTAGCTGGACAGCGCCTCCTGCCGCAGCGAGAGCCGCCGGCCCAGCGCCACGATGATGAGCGTGGTGAACGCGATGATCCCCAGCCCGCCGAGCTGGATCAGCAGCAGCAGGAACGCCTGCCCGGCCGGCGTGAAGTAGGTGGCGGTGTCCACCACGATCAGGCCGGTCACGCAGACGGCGCTGGTGGCGGTGAAGAGCGCGTCCAGCCAGCCGAGCGGCGCGCCGGTGTAGAGGCCCGGCAGCAGCTTCAGCCCCAACGTGCCCAGGCCCACCAGCAGCAGGAACGAGGCGACGAAGAGCTGCGGCGCCGTCAGCCGGCGCCATAGCGAGATGCGGCGGCCCGAGACCTCCCAGACCCGCAGCCGCGCGGAGTGCGCGGCGCGCGCCGGGCTCTGGGCCCGACGCCGTCGGAGCAGCCAGGCGGTCAGGGGCACGGGCGTCTAGCGGATCACGTGCCCGATGCGGCCCCAGCGGGCGGCGGTGAGGAAGCGCGGGAACGGGCTGTCGCGCGTGGGATCGGTGGAGAAGTAGATGAACATGGCCTTGCCGCGGATCACCTCGCGCGGGACGAAGCCCATGAAGCGCGAGTCCAGCGACTGGTCGCGGTTGTCGCCCAGCAGCAGGTAATGGCCCGCGGGCACGATCAGCGGGCCCCAGTTGTCGCGCGTGGGGCGGTAGCTCTCGCGGTCGACACGGGCGGGCAGCGCCGCCAGGTGCCAGCCGTAGCCGCCCACCCCGCTGCGCGGCAGCGGCTCGTCGGGCGCGAACGTCGGCTCCACGTACGGCTCCGCCAGCGGCTGGCCGTTGCGGTGCACGACGCGCTCGATCATCTGGATGGTGTCGCCCGGCTCGCCGATGACGCGCTTGACCACGTCGATGACCGGGTCGTTGTACGTCGGGCGGAAGACCACGATGTCGTCGTGCCGCGGCTCGCGGAACGCCGGCGTGCGCCACTCGGTGAACGGCACCTGCGCGCCGTAGAGGGCGTTGTTCGCCATCAGGTAGTCGCCGATGAGCAGCGTGTTCTCCATGCTGCCCGAGGGGATCATGAACGCCTGGATCAGGAAGGTGCGGATCACCAGGAACAGCACCACGGCGACGCCGATGGACTTGACCCACTCCCACAGCCAGCCGGCGGCGCCGCCGGGGGCGGGGCGGCCGGCGGCGCGCGACGAGGCCGAAACGCTCCCAGCACGCGGCGCGGCGGGGACGCCAGACTTCCGGGCGGCGGAACTCTTCACGATCTGCTCTCCAGCCACGGGCGCGTCGGGCACGCTGTGACGATGAGGTGAACCAAACCAACAAATATCGCGGCGCGCCGCCTCCAGCTCAACTGCCGGGCCTCAGCCGAAGTACGCCGGCTCGTTGCCCGGCTTCCACTTGATGTTGCAGCCGAGGCTCGGCTTCTGCTCGGGCTCGACGGCGCGGCCCGCGAGCACGGCGTCCAGCGCGGCGCGCAGGTCACGCCCGCTGACCGGCACGTGGTTGCTCGGCCGGGCGTCGTCGAGCTGGCCGCGATAGACCAGCCGGCGGGCGCCGTCGAAGACGTAGAAGTCGGGCGTGCACGCGGCCTGATACGCCCGTGCCACCTGCTGGGTTTCGTCGAAGAGATAGGGGAAGGAGTAGCCGAGCGCCCCGGCCTCGCGCGCCATCGCCTCCGGCCCGTCTTCCGGGTAGCGCTCCAGGTCGTTGGCGTTGATCGCCACCGTCGCCACGCCCTGCGCGCGGTACTCACGCGCCAGTGCCGCGATCTCGCCGCGCACGTGCTTCACGAACGGGCAGTGGTTGCACATGAAGATCACCAGCAGCGCCCGCGCGTCGCGGAAGTCGTCGCGCGCGACGACGCGGCCGCTGACGGCGTCGGGCAGCGCGAAGTCCGGCGCCTCGGTGCCGAGGGGGAGCATGGTGGATGGAGTGACGGCCATCGATCCTCCTTGCCAGGATGAAGACGCCGCAACTCGCGGCGAGGCGGCTGCTTGCCGGTGCGGGAGCCGTGAACATACTTTCCACGCCCGGCGCACGCCACCACCCGCTTCCCACGCACGATGTACTCCACCTGCCTCTTCTGCCAGCAGCCGCTCGGCGCCAACGAGGCGATCGAGCGCTTCCCCGTCGGGCGCAGGCTGGCGTTCGACGCGGAGAGGGGCCGCCTCTGGGTCGTCTGCCGGCGCTGCGAGCGCTGGAACCTCTCGCCGCTGGAGCAGCGCTGGGAGGCGATCGAGGACGCCGAGCGCCGCTTCCGCGATACGCGGCTGCGGGTCAGCACCGAGAACATCGGGCTCGCGCGCCTGAGCGAGGGACTGGAGCTGGTGCGCGTCGGCCGCGCCCTGCGCCCGGAGCTGGCGGCCTGGCGCTACGGCGACCAGTTCGGGCAGCGACGACGCAAGCAGGTGCTGCTGACAGTGGGAGGCGGCGCGGCAGCGGCGGCGGTGTTCTGGGGCGGTCCCGCGCTGGAGGGCGAGCTGAAGCTGCTGGAGCAGCAGTGGAAGGAAGCCGAGGAGATCGCCGCCATCGCCGACCGGCTGGCGCTGCCGGCGAGCGTCGAGCAGTGCGTGCACCGCGAGAGTGCGCCGTCGCGACCGTGACGCGGCGGCGGGCGCTGCGCCCGCGCGGGCGGAAGGGCCGGGGTACTGGCGCGCGCCGCGTGGGGTGCTACATTGTCGGCCGCGTGCCGCGCCTGAAACCGGGCGTGCTTACTTGGCGCGGCGCATGCTCCCTGGCCGCTGCGGTCGTGACGGGCCCGGGCCACTTTGCGCTCGCCGGCAGGCTCGCTGCCGGGCGGGCGCGTCGGGCCCGGCGCGGACCCCTCGCTTCGACGGCTCGCGATGTCTCGACACCGGGTGGTAGCCGTACGCGTTCCCTTCCGTCTCCACCTCCTCGTCCCGCCCTACAGCCCCGCCAGCCGCGAGGAGGTGCCCGTCGGCGCCCCGGGCGTGCCGTTCGGAGCTGTGGTGCTCTGGCCGCTGCAGCGCTGCGCGGAAGCGGGCTTGGAATGGCAGTCGCAGGTGCGGCAGCTTCGCCAGTCGATTCCGTTCGCGCCCGTGGCGGGCATCCTCGACGGCGATCCAGACTTGCAGGCGCTCGACCTGGCGCGTCGGGCTGCCGTGTGGCGGCTGCGCGCCGTGGTGCCGGCGCGGCAGGCGAGTGCGGCGACGCTGCGCGCCCAACTCGCCGCGCCCGCGCACCTGCCCGACGACCTGGCCGAGTGGGCGGAGGTTGCCACCGGCGCGCTCGACCCGGCGACGCGCGGTCTCCTTACGGCGTTTCTCGAACACGCCACCCTGAATGGCGCCGCCCCGGCGCCGGGCTCCGGGCTTCCGGCGAAGCGCCCGCTGCGGGCCCGCCTGCGGGCGGCGGGGCTGCCGCCGCCGGTGGAATGGAAGCGCTTCCTGCGCACTCTCCGGCTCGTGTTGACCGCTCAGGCCGAGCCGGCGCTCTCGCTCACGCGCCTCGCGCTGGAACACGGCTACCCGGACCTGCCCGCCGCGAGCCACGCGTTCCACGACCTCTTCGGGCTCACGCTCACGCAGGGGCGGCAACTGCTCGGCTGGGAGGCGCTGGCCGCGTGCTGGCTCGCCCGCTCCGGCGCCCCCGCCGCCCGCCGCCTTGTCGGGTTCGTGCCGGATTCCGTCAAAAAAGATCAAGCGGTTCCAGGTAGAGCAAGCGTATAATGCCTTCAGCCGCGGTGACGCGGCGCCGTTCGTGGCCACGATCGGGATGGGGTGTGTGCACTCCAACCCCGTGGCGGCCCCGGGAAGCGGGCCGCCACCGAACGGGAGGTCATCATGAAACCAGGATCATGGGCGGGTGCCCGGCTGGGGCCGCTGCTGTTCGGCGCTGCCCTGCTGCTGGCGGCGTGCGTGGACGTGCCGCGGCTGCCGCTCGCCCCCGAGGATGCCCAGCCCGGCCAGCCCTCGTTGAGCAAGGGCGGCGGGGAGCGGCTGATCGGAACCCGCGTCATCGAGCGCGCGCAGGCGAAGGTGCCGCTGCGGCTGGCCCCGCCGCCGGGCGCGCCCGCCGGCTGGCGGCAGCCCGCCGACCCGGGCCCGCCGCGGCGCATCGGTACGCCCCGCTTCGGCCGCGACATCGCCGTGCAGGACCGACCCGGCCGGCTGCCGGTGAAGCCCGGCATGCGCGGGCGCGCGGCCTGGCAGCTCCGCGCTCCGGGTGCGGGCGGCACGGCGCAGCCGGAGCCCCTCGCCCTCACGGCAGAGGAGTGCCCGCCCGACGCGCTCATCTGCGAGGACACGCTTCCTCCTCCGCCTCCACCTGACGACACGCTTCCACCTCCCCCACCCCCACCGCCGCCTCCGCCCACGCTGTACTACGGCGGCGGGTCGTTCGTGAGCGTCTGGGGCTTCGGCGACTACGTCGACTTCGGTTCCTACACCTGGGCCTCCGAGCCCGTGGACTGGCTCTACGTCGAGGGCTACTCCTTCGGCGACGGCTGGTACCTGCTGGGGCTCGCGCAGGGGGCTACCAACAGCACGTTCGTAGGCGTGGGCTGGACGTACGACGCCTGGTGGAACGGCTATCGGTGCTGGTATGAGCAAGCGGGATATCACGAAATCGCGGATCCCGACTGGAATGGGCTGTACTACGCTTGGGGAAGCGGTGCCTTCGACTATGGCTGCTGACCTCGACAACGCGGGTGGGTGCCGCCGCGCCCACCCGCGCCACCATCCGGGAGCGTTATGCCGACATCTCACGGGTTGAGGATGGGACCGCTCGGGTGGCGTGCTGGCTGCGGTGCGACGGCGCTGGCAGTGGCGCTGCTGGCCGGCTGCGACCGGCCGCCCACCGAGACCAGGCGCGTAAACGCGGAGTGTCCTGGGCTGGAGCGCCCCTCGCGCGGGCAGGGGCCGGCGGCGTGGGGAGCGGCGGAGCAGGTGCCGCTGCCGCCGGACTGGCGGATCGACCGGCCGCGTGTGGCCGTGGAGGGTGGGCGTGTGTTTCTGGCCTTCGCCACCTCGAAGCGCCTCCCGCCAGCACCGTTCTCTGAGCCGCAAGATGTCTACTTGGTGACCCGGGAGGGTGGACGCTGGGCAGGACCGGAGAAGGTGTCGCATGGCGAGCAGACGGCGGGTGAGCCGCGGTTGGGGATCGACGCGCGCGGGGAACCGCACCTGCTATGGGGCGAGAGAGCCGCGGGGGAGCAGCTCCCCCCCGACTCTCCGCCCCCCTCCGTTACCTGGAAGCCGAACCGGATCCTGCACCGCACGCGGGGGCCGCAGGGCTGGCTGCCGGCGGACACCCTGTACCGGAGCCCATTCCTTCCATACGCCAGTGTCCCCTGGGACCCGGTGCGCGACCGCAGCGGACGGCTGCACGTACTGTTCGACGCGGAGCCCGAGCCCCGGCGCTCTCCGGAGCTCTTCCACTGGGTCTGGGAGGTGGGGCGCTGGCTGCCGCGCCACAGTATCCTCGGCAGCGACCCGGTGCCCATCGGTGGCGGCAGGGGCGGCAGTCAGGCAGATCTGACGGTGGCACGGGATGGTCGGCTGCTGGCGGTCTTCATCTCCGGTGCGCCGATCCAGGGTGGCGGCCAGGACATCAGCAGCGTCTTCTTCACCTCTTCCCGCGACGGGGGCGCGAGCTGGACGGCGCCGCAGCTCATCTCGCGCTCCGGCCTGCTGCCCGCCTTCACGCCACGCATCGCGGAGGCAGGCGATGGCCGCATCCATACCGTCTGGGTGCGCGACACCCTCGGTAACATGTTCCCTGACGTGCTGGAGCACAGCTATTCGCCGGACGGCGAGTGCTGGACGAAGCCGGTGCGCATCAACCCGCCGACGCCGGGGATGCCCAGCCCGCCTTCGATCGCGCCCGACGGCGTCGGCGGCCTGCACCTGCTCTACGCCCTGCCGACCAGCTTCCTCGACCCGCCCAGCTACCTGCGCTACAGCTACTGGGACGGCGAGCGCTGGTCCGAGCCGCAGTCGCTCTTCGGGCTGGACTTCGTGATCCCATCCATACTAGGGCTGACACGCGACGCAGGAGGCACGCTGCACTTGGCGGTGGTGGCGCGGGTGGGATCCGCCGGCGGCGCGGACAGGCTGTACTACGCTACCGCCCCACCCGGTGCGCGCCGGGCGCGCGAGTGATGAAGTGGAACGAGAGGTCGCAGCCCCGAGCCGGTGGGCTCGCTCTCGTCGTCGGAGTCGCCGGTCTGCTCGCCTTGGCCGGCTGCGACCAGTCGCCCACCGAGACGAAGCGAACAAATGCCGAGTGCCCTGGGCTGGAGCGCCCCTCGCGCGGGCAGGGGCCGGCGGTATGGGGAGCGGCGGAGCAGGTGCCGCTGCCGGCCGGTTGGCAGATCGACCGCCCACGCATTGCTGTGGGTGGTGGCCGAATACTCCTCGCCTTCCATACGCTCGACGGGGACATCTCGACGCCCGGAGACGTTTTCCTGGTGACACGCGCGGGCGGGCGCTGGTCGTCGCCGGAGAACGTCTCACAGGCCGCCGAGCGCGCGGGCGAGCCACGCCTGGGGGTCGATGCACGCGGGGAACCACACCTGGTGTGGGGGGAGCGGTTTGGGGCGCCTCACCCTTCTGGCCGCTGGGTTCCCGACGCCATCCTGCACCGTACACGGGGGCCGCTAGGCTGGCTGCCCGCGGACACCTTGTACCGGAGCCCCTTCCTTCCATACGCCAGCGTTCCCTGGGACCCGGTGCGCGACCGCAGTGGGCGGCTCCACGTACTTGTCGATGTCGAGCCCGAGGCGCGACGTACTCCGGAGCTCTTTCACTGGGTTTGGGAGGCGGGGCGCTGGCTACCCGGCCACAGCATCCTCGGTAGTGCCCCAGCGTTCATGGGGGGCGGCAGGGGCGGCGGCAACGCCGATCTGACGGTGGCGCGGGATGGGCGGCTGCTGGCGGTCTTCACCAGTGGTGCGCCCGCTCAGCCCGGTCAGCGGGACATCAGCAGCGTCTTCTTCACTTCCTCCGCAGACGGCGGCGCGAGCTGGACGGCGCCGCAGCTCATCTCACGGTCCGGTCTGCTGCCTGCGTACACCCCGCGCATCGCGGAGGCGGGTGATGGCCGCATCCACGCCGTGTGGGTGCGCGACACCATCGGAGACATGCTCCCCGACGTGCTGGAGCACAGCTATTCGCCGGACGGCGAGTGCTGGACGAAGCCGGTGCGCGTCTATCCGCCCGGGTCAGGGTTGCTGCAGGTCCCGGCGCTCACGCCGGACGGCGCGGGCGGCCTGCACCTGGTCTTCAACTTCTTCTCGGAGCGCTTGGACCCACCCTACTACCTGCGCTACAGCTACTGGGACGGCGAGCGTTGGTCCCCACCGGAGCCGCTCTTCCGGATGAGCACCATCACGGGCTCCTACGTGGGGCTCACCCGCGACGAAGGGGGGACGCTGCACCTAGCGGTGACCGCTCAGGAGGGGGGCATCGACCGCCTGTACTACACCACCGCCGTACCCAGCGGGCGCAGGGCGCGCGAGTGATGAAGTGGAACGAGAGGTCGCAGCCCCGAGCCGGTGGGCTCGCTCTCCTCGTCGGAGTCGCCGGTCTGCTCGCCTTGGCCGGCTGCGACCGGCCGCCCACCGAGACGAAGCGGCCGGTCACGGGGTGTGACGTGCCGCCGGCGGCCGGCCCGGGGAGAGTCGTTTGGAGCGCGCCGGTGGTGATACCGCTGCCGGTGGGGTGGAACGCCGGCTCCCCAAGCCTCGTCGTGGAGCGCGGCCGGATGTACCTCGCGCTGGCCGCCGTTCAAGCCGGGGCTTCGGGCCCGCCGCGCGACATCCTGCTCATGGCCGGCAGCGGCGGTGGTTGGTCGCCGCCGGAGAGGGTGTCGGAGGGTGAGCGGCCGGCGGGCGCACCCCGCCTTGCCCTGGATGCCCGAGGGGAGCCGCACCTGCTGTGGAGCGTACAATTGAGAGACTCGACCCCGAGCGGCTTGTCGTGGCGACCGGATGCCCTCCTGCACCGCGCGCGGGGGACCGAGGGGTGGGGACAGGTGGACACCCTACACCGCAGCGAGGTGCTTGCCCTTCTCCCGCCTGCCCGCCCGGTCCTCGACCGCGCGGGGCGCCTGCACGTGCTGTTCAAGGGCGAGCCCGAGCCGCGGCGGGCCGCGGAACTGCTGCATCAGGTGTGGGAAGCCGGTCGCTGGCTCCCGCGCCGGAGCCTGAATCGCAGCGGTGGCAACGCTGAGATGATGGTGGCTCGTGATGGGCGGCTACTGACCGTCTTCGTGGACGGTGTCGCCACCATTCCTGGGGAGAGAGACATCAACAGCGTCTTCTTCACCTCGTCGGGTGACGGAGGCGTGAGCTGGACACCGGCGCGGTTGATCCTGCGGGCCGGGCGGTTCCCGGCGCACTGGCCCCAGATCGCGCAGAACGGCGACGGCCGCATCCACCTCCTTTGGCAGCGCGACACCACGGGCGGCATCCTCCCCCACGTCTTCGAGCACACGCATTCGGCCGACGGCGAATGCTGGGCCGAGCCGGTACGCATCACGCCCCCGGATCGAGGCCTGTCCGCTCCGCCGGAGATCGTCAGTGACGGGGCGGGCGGCCTGCACCTGGTCTTCGCATTCCTGAACAACTCCCGCAACACAGCCGACGTGTACTACGCCTACTGGGAGCGCGGCCAGTGGTCGCCGCCGGAGCGGATGTTCGAGTTCGAGGCGATGGGAGGCGTGGATCTCGTCCGGGACGAGGGGGGCACGCTGCACCTGATCGTCATCGGGCGCTCGGGTGGGGTAGACCAGCTCTACCACCTGACCTCGGCGCCGGGGGCACGCCGGGCGTCCGAGGCAGCAGCCCGGCGTTTGCGCGGCAACGGCTGACCGCGAAGGCGGAATCTCTCGTCGGCGAGGAATCAGATGGCCGAGGTGCGTGCAAACGGGCGTCCAGGGGTGGCTTGGCGGCCGCTCGGGCGGCGTGCTGGCTGCGGTGCGACGGCGCTGACAGTGGCGCTGCTGGCTAGCTGTGACCGGCCGCCGACCGAGACCAGGCGCGTAAACGCGGAGTGCCCCGGGCTGGAGCGCCCCTCGCGCGGGCAGGGGTCGGCGGTGTGGGGAGCGGCGGAGCAGGTGCCGCTGCCGGCCGGTTGGCAGATCGACCGCCCACGCATTGCTGTGGGTGGTGGCCGAATACTCCTCGCCTTCCATACGCTCGACGGGGACATCTCGACGCCCGGAGACGTTTTCCTGGTGACACGCGCGGGCGGGCGCTGGTCGTCGCCGGAGAACGTCTCACAGGCCGCCGAGCGCGCGGGCGAGCCACGCCTGGGGGTCGATGCACGCGGGGAACCACACCTGGTGTGGGGGGAGCGGTTTGGGGCGCCTCACCCTTCTGGCCGCTGGGTTCCCGACGCCATCCTGCACCGTACACGGGGGCCGCTAGGCTGGCTGCCCGCGGACACCTTGTACCGGAGCCCCTTCCTTCCATACGCCAGCGTTCCCTGGGACCCGGTGCGCGACCGCAGTGGGCGGCTCCACGTACTTGTCGATGTCGAGCCCGAGGCGCGACGTACTCCGGAGCTCTTTCACTGGGTTTGGGAGGCGGGGCGCTGGCTACCCGGCCACAGCATCCTCGGTAGTGCCCCAGCGTTCATGGGGGGCGGCAGGGGCGGCGGCAACGCCGATCTGACGGTGGCGCGGGATGGGCGGCTGCTGGCGGTCTTCACCAGTGGTGCGCCCGCTCAGCCCGGTCAGCGGGACATCAGCAGCGTCTTCTTCACTTCCTCCGCAGACGGCGGCGCGAGCTGGACGGCGCCGCAGCTCATCTCACGGTCCGGTCTGCTGCCTGCGTACACCCCGCGCATCGCGGAGGCGGGTGATGGCCGCATCCACGCCGTGTGGGTGCGCGACACCATCGGAGACATGCTCCCCGACGTGCTGGAGCACAGCTATTCGCCGGACGGCGAGTGCTGGACGAAGCCGGTGCGCATCTACCCGCCCGGAACATCAGGGCTGCTGCTGGTCCCCTCGATCGCGCCCGATGGTGGGGGCGGTTTGCACCTGGTCTTCAACTTCTTCTCGGATTACTTGGACCCGCCCTACTACCTGCGTTACAGCTACTGGGACGGCGAGCGCTGGTCCCCGCCGGAGCCGCTCTTCCGGATGAGCACCATCACGGGCCCCTACGTGGGGCTCACCCGCGACGAAGGGGGGACGCTGCACCTGGCGGTGACCGCTCGGGAGGGCGGCATCAAACGCCTGTTCTACGCCACCGCCCCACCCGGCGCGCGCCGGGCGACGGAGTGAGGCGGCGGGTGAACGGGTGAACGGGTGAACGGGTGAACGGGTGAACGGGTGAACGGGTGAACGGGGGCGGCGCCGCAATGGCGGTGGTGGGGCGGGGTGGTCGCCGGTTCACCTCTTCGGCCGGCTGGCGCTGCCGGCGAGCGTGGAGGAGTTCGTGCACCCGAGGGCGCGCCGCGCTCGTGAGCGGGGGAACGGGAGCGGAAGCGCGACCCACCTTGACGGATCAATGCGCGTTGATAGATTGTCGCCATGAGCCCGACGACCTCACTGCCCCGGCCGCGGCTGGCGCGCGCCTTCCAGGCGCTCTCCGACGAGACGCGCCTGCGCATCGTGGAGATGCTGGTCGGTGGGGAGCGCTGCGTCTGCGAGCTGCAGGCCGCGCTCGGCGCCTACCAGTCGCGCCTGTCCTTCCACCTGAAGAAGCTGAAGGACGCGGGGCTGGTACGCGACCGCAAGGAGGGCCGTTGGGTCTACTACTCGCTCGACGCCGAGGCGCTGGAGGAGCTGAGCACGCACCTGCAGGCGGTGCGCCCGAGCGAGGGAGGCAGCCGCGACACGCCGTCTTCCTGCTGCGGCTGAGGGCGGGCTTTCTTGTGCAGTCATCCATCAACCATTCTTGATGAAACGAGGGGCGCATGGAGACGAGCGTGCAGGCGGTGGTGCGCGAGAAGTACGGCCGGGCGGCGCTGCAGGTGGTGAACGGCGCGAAGGGCGGCTGCTGCGGGATCGGCCAGTCGGGCGGGCCGGACCCGATCACGAGCAACCTCTACGACGCCGTGACCGCGGCGGAGCTGCCGGAGGCGGCGGTGCTGGCGTCGCTCGGCTGCGGCAACCCGACGGCGCTGGCGGAGCTGCGCGAGGGCGAGGTGGTGCTGGACCTGGGCAGCGGCGGCGGCATCGACGTGCTGCTCTCGGCGCGGCGGGTGGGCCCGACGGGCAAGGCGTACGGGCTGGACATGACCGACGAGATGCTGGCGCTGGCGCGGGAGAATGCGCGCCAGGCCGGCGCGCAGAACGTCGAGTTCCTGCGGGGCGAGATCGAGCACGTTCCGCTGCCGGACGCCGCGGTGGACGTGATCATCTCGAACTGCGTGATCAACCTCTCGGCCGACAAGCCGCGCGTGCTGCGCGAGGCGTTCCGCGTGCTGAAGCCCGGCGGCCGCTTCGCCGTCAGCGACGTGGTGGCGCGCGGCGCAATCCCGGCGGAGCTGAAGCGCAGCATGGAGCTGTGGGCCGGGTGCGTGGCCGGCGCACTGGAGGAGGGCGAGTATCGCGCTCTGCTGGGAGCCGCCGGGTTCACCGGGGTGGAGATCGAGGTCACGCGCGTCTACGACCTGGAGAACGCGCGCAGCTTCCTGGAGGCCGGCGGGCTGGACGTGGAGGCGCTGGCGCAGGAGATCGACGGCCGCTTCATCGCCGCCTTCGTGCGCGCGACCAAGCCCGCGGAGGCCGCGGAGCCCGCGGCGGAGGCACCCGCGCCGGCGGAGGGGGGCTGCTGCGCCCCGGGCTGCTGTGGCTGAGCCGGTGACCCTCCGCCCCGCACAGGCGGGAGATCGGGAAGCGGTGGAGGCGCTGCTGCGCGCCGCCGGGCTGCCGCCGGACGGCCTGGCCGACCAGTTCCCGGGCGGCTATGCCGTCGCCGAAAGGGAGCGCACGCTGGTCGGCGCGGTGGGCATCGAGCGTTACGGTGACGACGGGCTGCTGCGCTCGGCGGTGGTCGCGCCGGAGTGGCGCGGGCCGGGGCTGGGTGAGCGGCTGGTGCGCGAGCGCCTGGCCTGGGCGGCCGGGCGAGGGCTCGGCGCGGTCTACCTGCTGACGAACACGGCGGCCGGCTACTTCCCGCGCCTCGGCTTTCGGCCGGTCGACCGCGCGAGCGTGCCCGCGGCGGTGCGGGCCTCGCTCCAGTTCGCCAGCGTCTGCCCCGCCACTGCGGCGGTGATGGTGCTGTCGCTGCGGCGGAGCGAGCCGGTGAGCGCGCGTGCCGCTTCCGAGATCGAGAGCGAACGATGAACCCACCCGTCGCGCGGCGGCTCTCCTTCCTGGACCGCTACCTCACGCTGTGGATCTTCGCGGCGATGGCCGTCGGCGTCGGCGCCGGCTACCTCTGGCCGGGTGCGGTGCGCGCGCTCAACGCGAGCACGCACGTCGGCACCACCAGCATCCCCATCGCCGTCGGGCTGATCCTGATGATGTACCCGCCGCTGGCGAAGGTGCGCTACGAGGAGCTGGGCGACGTCTTCCGCAACGTGCGGGTGCTCGGCCTCTCGCTGGTGCAGAACTGGGTGGTGGGCCCGCTGCTGATGTTCGCGCTCGCCGTGCTCTTCCTGCGGGACTACCCCGAGTACATGGTGGGGCTGATCCTGATCGGGCTGGCGCGCTGCATCGCGATGGTCATCGTCTGGAACGAGCTGGCGAAGGGCGATTCGGAGTACGCGGCCGGGCTGGTGGCGTTCAACTCCGTCTTCCAGGTGCTCTTCTACAGCGTCTACGCCTGGCTCTTCATCACCGTGCTGCCGCAGTGGCTGGGGCTGGAGGGCATGGCGGTCGACATCACCATGCGGCAGATCGCCGCGAGCGTCTTCATCTATCTCGGCGTCCCCTTCCTGGCCGGGATGCTCACCCGCTTCGCGCTGGTGCGCTCTCGCGGCAAGGAGTGGTACCACACGCGCTTCATCCCGCGCATCGCCCCGCTGACGCTCCTCGCGCTGCTCTTCACCATCGTGGTGATGTTCTCCATCCAGGGCGAGCAGATCATCCGGCAGCCGCTGGGCGTGGTGCGCGTCGCCGTGCCGCTGCTGATCTACTTCGTGCTGATGTTCCTGGTCAGCTTCTGGATGGGCCGCAAGGCGGGCGCGGACTACTCGAAGACCGCGACGCTGTCCTTCACGGCGGCGAGCAACAACTTCGAGCTGGCGATCGCGGTGGCGGTGGGCACCTTCGGCATCGCGCACGGCGCGGCGTTCGCCGCCGTGATCGGCCCGCTGGTAGAGGTACCGGTGCTGATCGGTCTGGTCAACGTCGCGCTCTGGCTGCAGCGCAGGTACTTCGGCGAGGCCGTCACCGTGGGTGGACCCGCCGGGCCGGGCGAGGTCTGCGCCAGCGAGGTGAAGCTGCCGCGGCCGCAGGCGGCGCCGCGCTGAACGCCGTGAACCCGCAACCAGGGGCTGCCATGCGCTACGCGCTGATCTCCGACGTCCACGCCAACCTGCCGGCGCTGGAGGCGGTGCTCGCCGACCTCGACGCCCGCCCCGGCATCGACGCCGTCTACCACCTGGGCGACCTGGTGGGCTACGCGCCCTGGCCGAACGAGACGGTCGCGCTGCTGCGCGCGCGCGGCATCGCGGGCGTCGCGGGCAACTACGACTCCACCACGGCCACCGACTACAAGCACTGCGGCTGCAAGTACGAGGACGCGCGGCAGGAGGCGCTCTCGCACCTCTCCTACGCGTGGACGCGGGCGCACACCTCGCGCGAGAGCAAGCGCTTCCTCGGCGCGCTGCCCTTCCGGCTGGACGTGCGCGCCGGCGGCGGGCACGCGGCGGGGCCCACGGTGATCCTGGTGCACGGCACGCCCACCCTGAACACCGTCTACTGGACGGAGGACCGCTCCGACGAGTTCTGCCTGAAGATGGCGCGCGCCGCCGGCGCCCGGCCCGGCGACGTGCTCTGCTTCGGGCACACGCACCGGCCCTGGCACCGCCAGGTGGAGGGCGTCCACTTCCTCAACACCGGCAGTGTCGGCCGCCCCAAGGACGGCGACTGGCGCACCGGCTACGTGCTGCTCGATGTGGGCGGCGCGGCGCCGGCGGTGGAGTTCGTGCGCGTGCCGTACGACCTGGAACGCGCGATGGAGGCGATCCGCCGCAGCGAGCTGCCCGACGAGTTCGCGGAGTACCTGCGTGCGGGTGGGGCCATGGGGTGACAGGGGGACAGGGGGACGAGGAGACGGGGCGCGACGGAGCCGCTCACCAGCGCCGCGGCGGTGCGGTTCCTTGTCTCCTTGTCCCCCTGCCGGAGGGTGCGGCGGCGGGGCAGGGCGGGGCGGGGTAGCGCGCGCGGCGCGGGAGGTTACATTGCCGGCCGAGCGCCACGCCCGGCGCTCTGCGATGTGGAACCCCCGGCCCGCTGTGGTAGCATGAGCTACGCCACCGAAACCCCGATCCCGCCCGCCGCGCTGACGGTGGACGACCTCTGCGAGCACCTGACCGCCCAACGCCCCGCCGACGCCGCGCTGCTCTGTGAGTTCGCGCGGCGTTTCTTCGCCAAGGCGCCGCGCCCGCTGCTGCTGGAGCGCGACGTGGACGCGCTCGCCGCCATGGTGACCGGCGCTTACGACTTCCTGCTCGCCTCGCGGCCCGAGCTGGTGAACGTGGAGGTGAAGAACCCGGAGGAGGAGGGCTGGTCGGCGCCGGTGACGCTGCTGCGCGCGCAGGTCGGCGACCGGCCGTTCATCGTGGACACCATCCGCGAGTACCTGGCGGCCGAGGAGCTGACGATCGCGAGCTTCGTCTATCCCGTGCTGCGGGTGGAGCGCAGCGCGGAGGGCGAGGTCGTGGAGCTGGGCGCGCCGACCGGCGGCGAGCTGGAAGTGCTGGTGCACTGCGAGATCGAGCGGGTGGACGACGCCGCGCGCCGCGCCGAGATCGCGCGCGAGGTGGAGCGCCGCCTGGGCGACGTGGTGCGCGCCACCAGCGACTACGGCGCCATGCAGGCGGCGCTGGAGCGCGCCGTCGCGTGGCTGCGGCAGCACCCGGAGCAGTTGGCCGAGAGCGCGCAGGAGCACGAGGAGGGCATCCGCTTTCTGGAGTGGCTGCGCCAGGGCAGCTTCGTCTTCCTGGGCTACCGCGAGTACGCGCTGCAGGGCGAGGGCGAGCACGCCGCGGTGCAGGTGATCGCCGGTTCGGGGCTGGGCATCCTGCGCGACGAGCGCGCCTCGGGCTGGGCGGCGCCGACGGAGGTGAAGACGCTGCCGGAGCCGCTGCGCCGGCGCGTCGCCGGCGGGCCGACGCTGGTCATCACCAAGACCAACCGCGAGTCCACCGTGCATCGGCGTGCGCGCATGGACTACGTCGGCGTGCGCGAGGTCGACGCGCAGGGTCACGTCCTGTACGAGCGCCGCTTCCTGGGGCTCTTCACCTCCAAGGCCTTCCACGAGCCGGCGGAGGACATCCCCATCCTGCGCCGCAAGCTGCAGCACGTGCTCAAGGCCAGCGGCGCGCCGGCCGGCTCGCACGACTACAAGGAGATCGTCAGCATCTTCAACTCCTGGCCCAAGGAAGACCTCTTCCAGGCGAGCGAGCGGGAGCTGGAGCACGACGTGCGCACCGTGCTGGCGCTGCTCTTCGCCGACGACGTGCACGTGGCGATGCGGCCGGACCCGCTGGGGCGCGGCGTCAGCGCCATGGTCATCCTGCCGCGCGGCACCTACAGCGGCGAGGTGCGCCAGCAGATCCACCACCTGCTGGAGCGGCGGCTGCAGGGCACGGTGCTGAACTACCACCTGGCGCTCGGCGCCGGCGAGCAGGCGCGGCTGCACTTCTTCGTCGCGGCGCCGGAGGAGGCCGCCGCCGGCACCAGCGCCGGCGAGCTCGAGGCGGAGGTGCGCGAGGTCATCCGCTCCTGGCCGGAGCGCTTCGCCGAGGCGCTGGCCGCCGCGCACCCCGCCGCCGAGGCGCAGCGCCTGGCGGCGCTCTACGCCGACGCCTTCAACGACGAGTACCGCGCCATCACCACCCCGGCGACTGCCGTGCACGACGTGGCGGTGCTGGAGCGCATGCAGCGCGAGCAGGAGGCGGTCGCCATCGAGCTGCGCCCGCAGGTGCCGGGCCCCGACCTGCCACCCAACGTCAACCTGCTGGAGCTGTACCTGCGCGACGAGCGCCTGGTGCTCTCGGACTTCCTGCCGCTGCTGGAGAACGCCGGCATCCGCGTCGTCGACGTCAACCCCTCGGTCGTCTCGGGGCCGGGCGTGCCGCACGTGACGGTCTACTCCTTCGCCGTGCAGACGCGCGAGGGCCAGCCGCTGCCGCTGGAGCGGGCCGACCCGCTGGCCGAGATGCTGCTGGCGGTGCGCGCCGGGCTGGCGCGCAACGACGGCTTCAACGCGCTGGTGCTGAAAGCCGGCCTGCGCTGGCGCGAGGCCGACGTGCTGCGCACCTACGCGCACTACGCCTTCCAGGTGGGCGCCATCCCCACGCGCAGCGCCGGCGCCTGGGCGCTCGCCGCCTACCCCGAGGTGGCGAAGCTGCTGCTGGAGCTCTTCCGCGCGCGCTTCGACCCGGCGCTCGGCGGCGAGCGCGCCGTCGCCGTCGCCGAGGTGCGCAGCCGCATCGGCCAGGCGATGGAGCAGGTCACGGCGCTCGCCGATGACCGCGCGCTGCGCAAGCTCTGGGCGTTCATCGACGGCACCGTGCGCACCAACTACTGGCGCCGCGGCGCCGCCGACCCCAGCGCCACCAGCGGCGGTGCGCCCTACCTCTCCCTCAAGGTGCGCTCGGCCGACGTGGAGGAGCTGAAGAAGACGCGGCTGCTCTACGAGGTCTTCGTGCACTCGGCCCACATGGAGGGCATCCACCTGCGCGCCGCGCCCGTCTCGCGCGGCGGCATCCGCTGGAGCGACCGGCCGGACGACTTCCGCACCGAGATCATGGGCCTGGTGCAGACGCAGGTCGTCAAGAACACCGTCATCGTGCCCAGCGGCAGCAAGGGCGGCTTCATCACGCGCCGGCGCCAGGCCGAGCGCGAGGCGATGCTGCACGAGGCGGCCGAGCAGTACCGCACCCTGATGCGCGGCCTGCTGGACCTCACCGACAACCTGATGGACGGCCAGGTCGTCCCGCCGCCGGAGGTGGTGCGCCACGACGGCGACGACCCCTACCTCGTCGTCGCCGCCGACAAGGGCACGGCGCACCTCTCCGACACCGCCAACGCCGTCTCCGCCGAGTACGGCTTCTGGCTGGGCGACGCCTTCGCCAGCGGCGGCAGCCACGGCTACGACCACAAGGAGGAGGGCATCACCGCGCGCGGCGCCTGGGAGTGCGTCAAGCGCCACTTCCGCGAGCTGGGCAAGGACATCCAGGCCGAGCCGTTCACCGTGGCCGGCATCGGCGACCTGAGCGGCGACGTCTTCGGCAACGGCATGCTGCTCTCGCGGCAGATCCGGCTGGTGGCGGCGTTCGACCATCGCCACATCTTCCTCGACCCCACGCCCGACCCGGAGACCAGCTACCGCGAGCGCGAGCGCATCTTCGCGCTGCCGCGCTCCAGTTGGGAGGACTACGACCCGCGCCTGCTCTCGCCGGGCGGCTTCATCGTGCCGCGCGGCAGCAAGTCGGTGCAGATCACGCCGGAGGCGCGCGCCGCGCTCGGGCTGGACGAGACGGTCACGGTGCTCGACGGCGAGGCGCTGATCCGCGCCGTGCTGCGGGCGCCCGTCGAGCTGCTGTGGAACGGCGGCATCGGCACCTACGTGAAGGCGGCGGACGAGACGCACGCCGAGGCCGGCGACCCCAGCAACGACCCGGTGCGCGTGAACGCCGACGAGCTGCGCTGCCGGGTCGTCGGCGAGGGCGGCAACCTGGGCTTCACGCAGAACGCGCGCATCGCCTTCGCGCTCGCCGGCGGGCGCCTCAACACCGACGCGCTAGACAACTCCGGCGGCGTCGACATGAGCGACCACGAGGTCAACCTCAAGATCCTGCTGGGCGCGCAGGTCGCCGAGGGCGCGATGAGCTTCGCGCAGCGCAACGAGCTGCTCGCCTCCATGACCGACGAGGTCAGCGCGCTGGTGCTGCGCAACAACCGTAACCAGTCGCTGGCCGTCTCGCTGGACGAGCAGCGCAGCCGCGAAGCGCTGCGCGACTTCGCCGCGCTCATCAGCGCGCTGGAGAAGGAGGGCCTGCTGGACCGCCGCGCCGCCGACGTGCCCTCCAGCGACACCCTCGCCGAGCGCGCCGCCGCCGGCCTCGGGCTGACGCGCCCCACGCTCTGCGTGCTGCTCGCCTACGCCAAGATGCAGGCGAAGCAGAAGCTGCTCGCCTCCGCGCTGCCGGACGACGCGGCCACGCAGCCCTACCTGGCGGGCTACTTCCCGAGCGCCGCCGTGGCGGCCACGGGTCAGGCGCGGCTGCAGCGCCACCGGCTGCGCCGCGAGATCATCACCACCGAGCTGACCAGCGACCTGATCGACCTGATGGGTAGCTCGTTCCTGCATCGCGTGGCGCGGGACAGCGGGCGCGAGCTCGCCGAGGTCGTGCGCGCCTGGCTGATCGCCAGCCGCATCGCCGGCGCCACCGAGCTGCGCGCCGACCTGCAGCGCGCCGAGGGCGAGTACAGCGCCGCCGTCGTCTACCGCTGGCTCTCCGGCCTGGCGCGCGTGCTGGAGGCGACGACGCACTGGGTGCTGGAGAACGTGCCGGCGGACGCCCACGCCGCCGCCGTCATCCAGGAGCTGCGCGACGGGCTGGCGCAACTGCGCGGCTCGTTCGCCGAGATCGTCGTCGGCGAGGACCGGACGCTCTTCCGCAGCCGCGTGCAGGAGATGGCGGCCACGGGCGTGGAGACGGCGCTCGCCGAGCGCATCCTCACGCTGCGCTTCCTCTCGCGCATGCTGGACATCCTGCGCGTCGTCGAGGGCGGCGACCCGGTCGCCACCGCGCGTACCTACTACCAGGTGGACGAGTACTTCGGCTTCGCGCGGCTGCGCAGTGCGCTCGCCGGCGCCGGGCAGGCTGGCGGCTGGGAGAAGCGCTTCGCGCAGGCGCTGCTCGATGATGTCGACGCCGCGCAGCGCGCCGTCACGCGGAAGGTGCTCGCCAGTGCAGCGGCCGGCGACGCGCGCACCGGCCTCGACGTCTTCGTCGCCGCGCACGCCCGCGCGGTGGCGGCCTACCGCGCGCTGCTCGAGCAACTGACCACCGAGGGCGCCGCCGCGCCGCTCGCCGCCTACGCCCTGGCGGTGCGCGCCCTGCGCGAGGCGGCGGAGTAAATCGGCTGTCGGTCGTCGGCTGTCGGCTGTCGGTCAACGGCACCCCCTCACTCCGGCTGGAAGTGAGGGGGTGCCGGTACGTACAGCCGACAGCCGACAGCCTTCGGCCTGGCAGCGCGCGCGGGCCGGGTGTCGGCGGCGGCGTACCGCACGTTACATTGGAGTCGGTGTTCCGTCCGCGCCCCGTGTTCCCCGGAGAATTGCGCCATGAGCAGCCACCCTGTCGTCCAGCCGCTGCTGAGCCTGGAGGAGTACCTGGCGCTGGAGGAGCGCAGCGAGCTGCGCCACGAGTACCTCGGCGGCCACGTCCACGCGATGAGCGGCGCCAGCAAGCGCCACAATCGCATCGTCGGCAACCTGTATCGCCGGCTGGCAGACGCGGCCGAGGGTGGCCCCTGCCGCGTCTACATCGAGGCGGTCAAGCTGCGCGCCGCCCGCGACGTGATCTACTACCCGGACGTGATCGTCGCCTGCGGCCCCGACAACGGCGACCCGCTCATCGAGGACGCGCCCTGCCTGCTGGTGGAGGTGATCTCGCCGGGCACGGAGCGCATCGATCGCTTCGAGAAGCTGCTCGCCTACCGGCAGATCCCCACGCTGCTGGCCTACCTGGTGGTGGAGCAGGACGCACGGCTGGTGGAGCGGCACTGGCGCGAGCCGCAGGGTGCCTGGCAGAGCGAGGTGCTCGCCGGCGCCGGGAAGATCGCGGTGCCCTGCCCGGAGCTGGAGCTGTCGCTGGACGAGGTCTACGCGCGCACCGGGGTACCGGCTTGACGATGCCGGTGGAACCCGTGCAGGACCATGGCACCCCTCGCTCGACGCACTCGGGCGAGGGGTGCCGCCCGTCTGGCGTGGTGTCGCGGGGCGCGCGATATTCCTGTCGGGGTATCCACGGGCAGCGGGAGGTCGCCATGCAGAGGATAACACCAGTGACGGCTCTCTATCGCGGACGCGATCCACGCGAGCTGCCGGCCTACGGCGTGGCGGACGCCGCCCGCTTCCTGCGCATCCCGGCGGCGACGCTGCGCTCCTGGACGGTGGGGCGCACCTACCCGCGGCAGGACGGTCCGGCTTCGTTCGAGCCGTTGATCCGTCTGGCGGGCGCGGACGGCAGGCGCCTGTCGTTCACCAACCTGGTCGAAGCCCACGTGCTGCGCGCGCTGCGCATGCAGCACGGTGTGCCGATCCGCGAGCTGCGGCAGGCGATCGGCTACGCGGAGCGCCAGTTGGGAATCGAGCGCGTGCTGCTGAGCGACGATCTCTGGACGCATGCCGGCGAGCTGTTCCTCGGGTACTACGGGGACCTGATCAGCCTCTCGCGCTCGGGGCAACTGGCGATGCGGAGAATCTTGGAGGCGCATCTGCGGCGCGTGGATCGTGATGAACACACCCTGCCGGTGCGCCTGTACCCGTTCCTCACGGGCTCGCTCTCCGATGGCCCCAAGACGGTGGTCATCGACCCGCGTGTCTCCTTCGGCCGCCCCGTCGTGGCGGGCTCCGGTGTGACCACACGGGTGCTGGCGCAGCGCATCGATGCCGGAGAGACCGTCGACGAACTCGCCGCCGACTACCGGATCCCGCGCGCGGCGATCGAGGAGGCGGTGATCTTCGAGCAGGCGGCGTAGTCGTGGAGTTCTTCACCGACCGCAATCTCGGCTCCGAGATCTTCCCCGGCCTGCTGCAGCGCGCCGGGGTTGCTGTTCATCGCCACACCGATCACTTCCGCGACGATGCGCCCGATGCCGAGTGGCTGCCGGTAGTGGCCGCCCGCGGATGGGTGGTGCTGAGCCGCGACGAGGCCATTATGCGCAACCCGCTCGAACGCGAGGCGGTGCTGACCTCCGGCGCCGTCGATCCGTCTGTGCCTGCTCCGTGCCGCCCTCCCGAACGTTCCGTATGACGACCCGACTGCACCCCGAGCGCGTCGCCCGCGAGTCGGCCGACCTGCGCGCCGAGCGGCTGGCGCGCCTGCGCGAGCTCGTCCCCGAGGCGTTCTCCGAGGGCCGCCTGGACCCCGAGCGCCTGCGCCGGGCGCTGGGCGAGGACGCCGTGGACGAGCGCCCCGAACGCTACCACTTCACCTGGGCCGGCCGCCGCGACGCCATCCGCGCGCTGCAGACGCCTTCGCGCGCCACCCTCCTCCCGGACCGCGCCGCGTCGCTGGACTGGGACGCGACCGGCCACGCCGTCGTCGAGGGCGACAACCTGGAGGCGCTCAAGCTGCTCTTCCGGCCGTACTTCGGGCGCGTCAAGCTGATCTACATCGACCCGCCCTACAACACCGGCAACGACTTCGTCTACCCCGACGACTTCGCCCAGCCGCTGCAGAACTACCTCGCGCTCACCGGCCAGGCCGACGCCGCGGGCAACCGCCTCACCTCCAACCCCGAGACCGGCGGCCGCTACCACTCCGCCTGGCTCAGCATGATGTACCCCCGCCTCTTCCTCGCCCGCCAGCTCCTGCGCGAGGACGGCGTCATCTTCGTCAGCATCGACGACCACGAGGTGCACAACCTCCGCCTGCTGATGAACGAGATCTTCGGGGAGGAGAACTTCGTGGCGCAGGTGATTTGGGAGAAGAAATACGCTAAGCAGAACGATGCAACTTGGTTCAGCACGTCGCACGACTACATCCTTCTATACGCTCGCAACAAGAGCACCTGGCGGCCCAGGCGACTGGAGCGTGCTGCGGCTCAGTTGGCTGGTTACCGCAACCCGGATAATGATCCGCGTGGTCCGTGGCAGTCGGTGGTCTATACTTGCAACAAGACGCGGGCGGAACGCCCGAATCTGTATTACCCGATCAAGCATCCATGCACCGGGGAAGCGGTGCTTCCGTCTGAGACGAGGGTGTGGGGGTATGATCTGAGCACTCACCAACGGCATGTCGAGGAAAACAGGCTGTGGTGGGGGAGTAATGGCGAGAAAGACAAACCACGGCTGAAGGTCTTTCTTGACGAAGTCGGCACCAGTGTTGTCCCGGACACCATTTGGCACAGGGCGGATGTCGCAGACACGCAGGAGGGTAAGCGCGCCATCTTGTCGTTGTTCAAAGCGGTCGTCTTCGATACGCCCAAGCCCGCCCGGCTAATCGGCCGGATGCTGCAGATTGCAACCGACCCGCAAGGCAACGACCTCGTGCTCGACTTCTTCGCCGGCAGCGGCACCACGGCGCAGGCGGTGCTGGAGCAGAACCGGGCGGACGGCGGCAACCGGCGCTTCCTGCTGGTGCAGATGCCCGAGCCGACGGGGCGCACGGACTACCCCACCATCGCCGCTATCGCGCGCGAGCGCATCCGCCGGGTGAGCGCGCGGCTGCGCGAGACGGCGGCGCAGGCTGAGCTGGCGCTGGCCGAGCGCGCGGCGCCGGAGGACCTCGGCTTCCGCGCCTTCCGGCTGGCGCCCTCGCACTTCCGCCCCTGGCAGCCGCCGGCCGACGCCGACGTCGAGGCGTACGCCGCGCAACTGGAGGCGTTCGCCGACCCGCTGCTGCCCGGCTGGAGCGCGGAGGACGTCATCCACGAGGTGGCGCTGCGCGAGGGCTACGGGCTGGGCCTGCGCACGGAGCCGGTGGCGGGGCTGCAGGGCGTGACCGTGCACCGCGTCCACGACCCCGACCGCGGGCAGCACTTCCTCATCTCGCTCGACGAACAGCTCCGCCTGGAGGCGCTGCGCCCGCTGGCGCTCGGCCCCGACGACCTCTTCGTCTGCCGCGACGCCGCGCTCGACGACGAGACCGCCGCCAACCTGGCGCTGCAGTGCCGGCTGAAGACGCTGTGAACCCGGAGGAGCAAGTGCGTTCCGACCCGTACATGCTGGACGAGCTGGTCCGCCGCCTCTGCGCGCGGCTGCACCCGCAGCGGGTGGTGCTCTTCGGCTCGCAGGCCCGCGGCGACGCCACCGACGCGAGCGACCTCGACCTGCTGGTTGTCGTGCCCAACCCGCCGGGGCGGCAGGAGGCGTGGCGGCTCGCACGCCAACTGGCGCCCGACCTCCCCCTGCAGCTCGTCTTTCTGAGCCCCGAGGAGTGGGAAGAGACCCGCGACGTGGTGGGCGGCATCGCCTACCCCGCGCACCACGAGGGACAGGTGCTGTATGCCGCGTGATCGCGAGCAGGTGGCGCGCGATTTCGTCCGCGCGTGGTTGCGGAAGGCCGACACCGACCTGCACGCCGCCGCACACCTCCTGACCGAGCCGGTTCCCGGGGACGACTACTTCGCGGCGGCGTTCCACGCCCAGCAGGCGGCCGAGAAGCTGTTGAAGGCGCTGCTCATCCGCCATCAGGTGCCGTTTCCCAAGACGCATGACATCGAGCGGCTGCTTCGCTTGCTCGCAGCGGTGGAGCCCGGCCTGCTGCAGGAGCTGACCGAAGCCGTGAACCTGACTCCCTATGGTGTGGAGTTCCGCTACCCGCTGGAGGAGCACGTCTCTCACGCGGACGCCCACGCCGCGGTGGGCATGGCTCGTCGGGTGCAAGAGGCCGTGCTCCGCCGTCTCGTGCCGTATCTCGGCGGTCGCGGGAACGAGAGGGCCTGAGCCTCAACTACCGATTCGGTAGAAATCGGTAGCAAATCGGTAGTTGAACCCGAGACCCATGCACTTCCGCTTCTCCGCGCAGCAGCCGCACCAGTTGGCCGCGCTGCGCAGCGTGCTGGACCTCTTCGACGGCCACCCGCGCGTGCCCACGGCGCTGCGCTTCGTCGCCGGCACCGGGCTGGCGGCGGTGGCCAACGACCTGCCGCTGGACGAGGCGCGCCTGCTGCAGAACCTGCGCGCCGTGCAGCAGGGCAACGGCCTGCCGCCGGACGAGCGCCTCGCCTGGATCGAGGCGCCCGCCGAGACGGCCGAGGGCGCCACCACCGCGCGCTTCCCCAACTTCTCCGTGGAGATGGAGACCGGCACGGGGAAGACGTACGTCTACCTGCGCACCGCGCTGGAACTGTACCGCGCCTACGGGCTGCGCAAGTTCATCGTGGTGGTGCACTCGGTGGCGGTGCGCGAGGGCGTGCTCAAGACGCTGCGCGTCACCGAGGCGCACCTGAAGGAGACGTGCGGCAACCCGCCCTACCGCTTCTACGCCTACGACTCGGCCAACCTGACGCAGGTGCGGCAGTTCGCGCTCAGTGACGGGGTGGAGCTGATGGTGATGACGATCGACGCCTTCAACAAGGCGTCGAACGTGATTCGCCAGAGCACCGACCGGCTGCAGGGCGAGACGCCGATCCACCTGGTGCAGGCGGCGCGGCCGGTGCTGATCCTGGACGAGCCGCAGAACTTCGAGAGCGAGGCGCGCACGCAGGCGCTGGCGGCGCTCTGCCCGCTGCTGGCGTTGCGCTACAGCGCCACGCACCGCACGCTGCACAACCTGGTCTACCGGCTGACGCCGTACGAGGCGTACCGCGCGCGGCTGGTCAAGCAGATCGAGGTGGCGGGCGTGGAGCAGGACGTGGACGCCAACCGCGTCTTCCTGCGGCTGGACGAGGTGCGCACCGAGCGGCGCACGCTGACGGCGCGACTGGCGGTGCACGCGCAGCGCGCCGACGGCCGCGTGGAGGAGCGGGTGGTGACGGTACGGCCCGGCGACGGGCTGGAGGCGAAGGCCGGCCGCGCCGAGTATGCGCCGTTCGTGGTGGAGGAGCTGGACGCGGGCGAGGGGGTGGTGCGCTTCGCCAACGGCGTGGAGCTGCGCCCGGGCGACGTCCGCGGCGCCGACCGCGAGGCGGTCTTCGACGCGCAGATCCGCTACACCATCGAGGAGCACTTCCGCAAGCAGCGCCGGCTGCGCGAGCGCGGCGTCAAGGTGCTCTCGCTCTTCTTCCTCGACCGGGTGGACAGCTACGCCGCCGACGACGGGCTGGTGCGCCGGCTCTTCGACCGCGCCTTCGACGGGCTCAAAGTGCGCTACCCCGAGTGGGCGCACCTGAGCGCCGAGCAGGTGCGCGCCGGCTACTTCGCCGCGCGTCGCACCCGCGCGGGCGAGACGCTCTACGAGGACAGCCGCAGCGGCGAGAGTGAGAAGGACCGCGAGGCGTACGACCTGATCCTGCGCGACAAGGAGAGCCTGCTCTCCTTCCCCGAGCCGGGCGACGACGAGGCGGCGCGGCGCAAGAAGCAGGTGGCGTTCCTCTTCAGCCACTCGGCGCTGCGCGAGGGGTGGGACAACCCCAACGTCTTCCAGCTCTGCACGCTGAACCAGACGGCGTCGGAGATGAAGAAGCGGCAGGAGATCGGCCGCGGCGTGCGGCTGGCGGTGGACCAGACGGGCGAGCGCGTGCACGACCCGAAGGTCAACGTGCTCACCGTGGTGCCGAACGAGAGCTACGAGCGCTACGTCGCCGCCTACCAGGCGGAGGTCGAGCAGGAGTGGGGCGCCGGCGCCCGCGTGCCGAAGCCCGACGACGCGAGACGGCCGGGCGTGGCGCGGCTGCGCAAGGAGTACACGCTGCGCCCCGAGTTCCGGGAGCTGTGGAGCCGCATCAGCCGCCGGACGCGCTACTCCGTGCGCCTGGACAGCGCGCGGCTGCTGGCCGACGCCGTGGCCGAGCTGGACCGCGCCGAGATCGCCGCGCCCGCGCTGCACGTCCGCCGCGCGCGCGTAGAAGCCGAGAACACCGACGCCGCGGAGCGCTTCGCCGCGGTGCAGGTGGCGGAGCGCGTGCGCGAGCTGGAGCCGCACTGGGCCGAGGCGCCCAACGTGGTGGAGCTGATGGCGGCGATGCTGGAGCACGCCTCGCCGCCCGTGCGGCTGACGCGCCGCACGCTGGCCGAGCTGTTCCGCCGCACCCGGCAGCAGGCGGCGGCGCTGCGCAACCCGCACGGCTTCGCCACCACGGCCGTGCGCATCCTGCGCCACCAGCTCGCCGAGCAGTTGGTGGCCGGCGTGCGCTACGAGCCGCTGGACGAGTGGTACGAGATGTCGCGCCTGGAGCTGGACGTGCGCATCGTCGCCGACTACCTGGAGCCGAGCCGCCGCCCCGACGGCCGCGACGGCGTCTCGCTCTACGACCAGGTGGTGGTCGAGTCCGAGGTGGAGCGCCGCTTCATGCAGCAGCTCGAGCGCGACGAGCGGGTGAAGCTGTACGTGAAGCTGCCACGCTGGTTCACCGTGCCCACTCCGGTCGGCGACTACAACCCGGACTGGGCCGTGGTGCTGGAGCGGCGCGACGAGTTCGGCGAGCCGCGGGACGTGCTCTACCTGGTGCGCGAGACCAAGCACACCCTGGAGCTGGACGAGCTGCGCCCCGACGAGGCGCGCAGGATCCGCTGCGGCGCGCGGTACTTCGGCTCGCGGCAGTTCGGCACGGCCGGCGCGCTCGACGGGCTCGACTACAAGCTCGTCACCAGCGCGAGCGAGCTGGAATGAGCGGCCCCACCGGCAGGCGATTTGCCGCGAGTTCGCGGGGCGAGCGGCCTTCGCTCCGCACTTCCCTTCCACGGAGGGTTGCGCCATGAGCAGCCACCCCGTCGTACAGCCGTTGCTGAGCCTGGAGGAGTACCTCGCCCTGGAGGAGCGCAGCGAGCTGCGCCACGAGTATCTCGGCGGCCACGTCCACGCGATGAGCGGTGCCAGCAAGCGCCACAATCGCATCCTCTTCAACATCGCCAGGCGGCTGGACGACGCGGCCGCGGGTGGCCCCTGCCGCGTCTACATCGAGGCAGTCAAGCTGCGCGCCGCCCGGGATGTCATCTACTACCCGGACGTGATGGTGGCCTGCGGCCCCGACAACGGCGACCCGCTCATCGAGGACGCGCCCTGCCTGCTGGTGGAGGTGATCTCGCCGGGCACGGAGCGCATCGATCGCTTCGAGAAGCTGCTCGCCTACCGGCAGATCCCCACGCTGCTGGCCTACCTGGTGGTGGAGCAGGACGCACGGCTGGTGGAGCGGCACTGGCGCGAGCCGCAGGGTGCCTGGCAGAGCGAGGTGCTCGCCGGCGCCGGGAAGATCGCGGTGCCCTGCCCGGAGCTGGAGCTGTCGCTGGAGGAAGTCTACGCGGGTACGGGCGTGCCGGCCTGACGATGCCGACCCCACCAGCCGCCAACTCCACGACGGACGCCAGGGACTACTGGGATACCGTCGCCGACGAGTGGACTGCGGCTCGCCCGCACGCGCTCTGGCGCCGCCACAGCGACGCGGTCAACGAGCGCTGGCTGGCGCACGCGCTGCCCGCCGGACGCGCGGCGCGCCTGCTGAAGACCGACCTCTTCGACGAGGCCGTCGGCGCCGGGCTCTACCCGGCGCTGGCCGCGCGCGCCGACGCCGTGCTCGGGCTCGACCTCGCGGGCGCGGCCGTCGCGGCGGCGGCGCGGCGCTACCCTGCGCTCCGCGCCGTGCAGGCCGACGTGCGGCGGCTGCCGTTCGCCGACGGCGCCTTCGAGGTGATCGTCTCCAACTCCACGCTCGACCACTTCCAGACGCTCGCCGAGCTGCGCGCCAGCCTCGCGGAGCTGCGGCGCGTGCTGCGGCCCGGCGGCACGCTGCTGCTCACGCTGGACAACCTCGCCAACCCGATCCTCGCGCTGCGTCGCGTGCTGCCGTTCACGCTGCTGCACCGGCTGGGCGTGCTGCCCTACCACGTCGGCGCGAGCTGCGGGCCGCGCGGGCTGCGCCGGCTGGCGCGCGAAGCGGGCTTCGAGGTCGCCGAGCTGGGTGCGCTGCTGCACGCGCCACGCGTGCTCGCCGTCGCGCTCGCGCGCCTGCTGGAGCGCGCGGGACCGACCACGCAGCGCCGCTTCCTGCGCGGGCTGCGCGCCTGCGAGCCGCTGGCGCGCTGGCCGACGCGCTACCTCACCGGGCACTTCGTGGCGGCACGGCTGGTGCGGCCCCCTGCCCCCGCGTCGCCGCCAGGCGGCGTGGCCACCGAACGGTCTCTGCATGCACACTGACACGATCTCGGCCCCGACCGCCTCGGTGGGCACGGCGCAGCTCGTCTGTACGGCCGAGGCCGGGGGCGACGTGCTGGGCTTCGTCGTGCTGGACACGCTGGTGGGCGGGAAGGCGCACGGCGGCGTGCGTTTCATGCCGGCGGTGGACGAGGACGAGGTGCGCCGCATGGCGCGGGCGATGACGCTGAAGTTCGGCTTCACCGGCCTCCCGCAGGGCGGCGCGAAGGCCGGCATCCTGGGCGACCCGGAGGCGCCCGCGCCCGAGCGGTGGCGCCGCCTCACCGCGTTCGGGCGGGCCATCGCGCCACTGCTGCAGACGCGCAGCTTCGTGCCCGGCGTGGACATGGGCACCGGCTACGACGACGTGCGCCACCTGCTCGCCGCCGTGGGCGTGCGGCCGACGCGGCGCGAGCTGCGGCCGAACGACTCCGGCTACTACACGGCGGTCAGCGTCTTCGCGGGCGCCGAGGCCGCGCTGGGCCACCTCGGCGGGGCGCTGCGTGGGGCGACGGTGGCGATCGAGGGCTTCGGCAAGGTCGGCGCGGCGCTGGCCGCGCTGCTGGACGCCGCGGGCGCGCGCGTGGTGGCGGTCTCCACCTCGCGCGGCGCGCTGTACGACCCGCGCGGCCTGGACGTCGGCCGGCTGCTCGCGCTCGGCGCCGAGGCCGGCAGCCGCGTGGCGGAGCGCTACGCCGGCGCAGAGCGGCTGGCGAGCGCCGAACTGCTGGAGCTGCCGGTGGACGTGCTCTGCCCCTGCGCGCAGCACGACACGCTGCACGCGGGCAACGCGGCGCGCGTGCGGGCGCGCATCGTCTCGCCCGGCGCCAACATCCCCTACGCCGAGGGCGCCGAGCGCCGGCTCGCGGAGCGCGGCGTGCTGGCGCTGCCCTACTTCGTGAGCAACTGCGGCGGCGTACTCGGCGGCACGATGGCGTTCGCCGCCGTGCCGCGCTTGCAGGTCCACGCGAGCGTGCACGGCTTCGTCGCGGCCGCCGTGCCGCCGCTGCTGAGCGAGGCGGCGCGCCGCGGCATGCTGCCCAGCGCGGTCGCCGAGGAGACGGCCCTGCGGCGCCTCGCGCGGCTGCGCGTCGAGGCGCAACGCGGCGGCGCCAGGGGCCGGCTCTTCGCGCTGGGGCTGGAGGCGTACCGCCGCGGCTGGGTGCCGGAGCGGCTGGTCGCCACGCTGTCGCTGCCCTACTTCCGCCGGCGGCTGGCCCTGGCCGACGTCGGCGCGGAGTAGCGGCCGGCGTCGGGCGCCCGCCGGCCGCGCGGGCGCGGCGCGTCGTCAGCTCCGGCGGTCGCCGCCGCCGGGCCGAGCGTCACGCCGCGCTGCACGCACCAGATCAGGAAGCCGAAGCTCAGCAGCCAGACGACGGCGATCACGCCGCGGAAGATGTAGTCCAGCGTCGAGTTCGGGTCCGACGAATACCAGGGGCCGGGCGAGAGCCAGAGCGCCCAGTTCAGCGCCAGCAGCAGGCCGGCGGGGTAGCGCTCGGGGCCGGCACCGAACTTCGCCACCCGGAAGAGCGCGAGCATCGCGAAGACGACCAGCACGTCGTCGTAGTGCCGGTGGCTGATCCACAGGCGGGTGAAGAGCGCGGTGACCGCCAGGAGCAGCCAGAGGTCCGCCTCGCGCCAGCGGTAGACCCAGACGCCGTAGCCGGCCAGCATCACCAGCGCCGCCGGCAGGATCCAGCTCTCCAGCCCCAGCGCCCACAGCAGCAGGCTGACGTTGCCGTGCCCGGCGAAGACGCCGACCGTGCCCGCCTCGTCGCCCAGGTCGCGCGCGACGCCGAAGAGGTTGCCGCCCTGGAAGGCGACGGCCAGCGCGGTGAGCGCGGCGTAGAGCGCCACGATCAGCGCCGCCGGCCGCCAGCGGCGCGGCAGCCAGGTGACGAGCCAGAAGAACGGCGCGCTCAGGTGCGGCTTCACCAGTGTGAGCGTGAAGAGCGCGGCGCCCGCGGCGTCGCGCCGCCAGCCGGCGCGGCCGCGCAGGAGGAGCAGCAGCGAGGCCAGCGTCAGCGGCAGCAGGTGGTGCCCGACCTGGCCCAGGCGGATCGTCGCCGCGCCGGCGTAGCCGGCCCAGGGCAGCAGCGCGACGAAGCCCTGCTCCGCCAGGCCCCGCGCGCCGCTCTCGCGCACCAGCAGCCAGGAGAACCAGACGAGCATCGCCAGCGTGCTGAGCGCCCAGAGCACGCGCGCGGTGGGCACGTCCAGCCAGCCGAGGAACGGCCAGAGGAGGGCGTACGAGGCCGGCGGGTAGTCGGCGGTGCCGATGGTGCCGTAGACGGGCTGCCCGGCGAACCAGGCGTGGACCTCGCGCACGCGCGCCGCCAGGTCGTGCGCGCCGCGGCGGCCCGGCCGGCTGACCAGGTCGTAGAAGCCGGGCGGCAGCCGCGTGAGCGTGGTGACGAGCATCACCAGCGCGCCGGCGAGCAGCGCCAGCCGCAGGCGCAGCGCGGCCTGCGCGCCGCGGCCCAGCAGCGGCCGCATGAGCGCTTCCACGCTGCCGGACAGGGACGTCGAAGTCATGGTGGGGCGGTGTTCAGAACGGGGCCGGCGGGCGTCGCAGCAGCGCCGCCAGCCGGGCGCGTTCCGCGGCGCTCAGCTCGCCCAGCAGCAGGAAGCCCGCGGGGATGAGCGCCGCCGCCAGCAGCAGCTTGGGCACCAGCAGCGCCGGCGTCGTCGGCGGCGCCGTGGCCGCGTAGGCGAGCCCGCCGAGCAGCGCGGCGCGCAGCAGCGTCGGCCAGGGCACGCGCGCGAGCCGGGTATGGTGCAGCCAGCCCAGCGCCGCCGTGGCCGCCAGCAGCGAGACGGTCGTCGCTACCGCGGCCGCGCCGCTCGCGCCGGCGCGCGGGACGAGCGTACCGTAGCCGGCGAGCGCCAGCAGCAGCGGCGGCAGCGTCAGCAGCATGCCCTGCCGCGCACGGTCGCCGGCGATCAGCACCGTGGTCGCCACCGCCAGCGTCACCAGCGTCACCTCCTTGAAGATCAGGGCCGCCAGCAGCGGCGCCGCCGGCGCGAACGCCGCGCCGTAGATCAGCACGACCACCTCGCGCGCCGCCGCGGCGGCGATCGCGGCGAACGGCAGCAGCGCCAGCGCCACGCGCAGCCCGCCGTGCGCGAGCGCCTGCGCCTCGGCCAGCCGGCCGCCGCGCCGCAGCCGCGCCAGCGAGGAGAGCAGCAGCGGCGAGAAGGAGAGTGCGAAGAGGCTGGGCACGACCGCCAGGTTCTGTGCCGCGCCGTAGTGCCCGACCGTCACGGCCGAGCCGCCGAGCGTGCTGAGCGCGAAGAGGTCGGCACGGCTGAAGAGCTGCAGGCTCAGCGACAGCGCGGCGAGCGGCGCCAGGCTGGCCCGCCACCCGACGTGCCGAGCCGGGCCGGCGGCGCGCTGCTCCGCGCGCGGCCGCGCGAGCCGGAACGGCAGCCGTACCCGCGCACGCGCGAACGCCAGCTCCACCAGCGTGGCGCCCAGGCTGGCCGCCACCGCGCCCAGCAGCGCGCCGCCGGCGTGCACGAAGCCGACGATCAACCCCAGCCGCGCGAGCACACGCGCCGTGGTGAGCGCCGCCTGCTCGCGGTAGCGGCCGGTGCCGATGAGCACCCAGCGGTGCGCGCGCACCAGCGCGCTCAGCAGCAGGTCCAGCGCGAAGAGGCGCAGCGCCCCGCTCAAGGCCGGCTGTCCGAGTGCGTGCGCCAGCGGCCCGGCCGCGGCGGCGAGCGCGAGCGTGCCGAGCGCGCCGCTCCACAGCGAGACGCGCAGCACCAGGGCGCCGGCGGGCCGCCAATCCGCCGCCTCACCGACCAGCTTGATCGCCGCGCGGCCGAAGAGCGCGGCGGTCATCGCCGCCAGCCAGCCGACCACCGACGCCGCCAGCGTGAAGCTGCCGTAACCCTCCGGCCCCAGCCCGCGCGAGAGCACGCCGGCCGTGACCAGGCCGGTCGGCAGCAGCAGCAGCTCCGCCAGGAAGACGCGCAGCGTGCCGTCCGCCGTGTGCAGCGCCGAGGCCGTCGCGGCGGGCGGCGCGGCGCCGCCTGACGCGGGCGGGTACTGAGTCGGGTTCGGTAGAGCCATCCGGGCGGTGTGGCGGGTGAGCACGAGAAGCTAACAGCGCATCGGGCGAACAAACAGCCCGCACCGCCAGGGGTTCTCCGCGCCGCGCGCGCGGCTTATCTTTCGCGCCGCCGTTCGGCCCGCACGAGCCCGCCGGCCGGTCATCCGCGCTCCCCCGCACCGCACCGACTCCGCCGCTCCCGCCATGACGCAGCCCTTACCGCCCCCCACTGCGCCCCTGCGCGCCGGCGACCGCGTCGTCGTCTGCGGCGCGGGGCCGGCGGGGCTGACGGCGGCGTACCTGCTGGCGCAGCGCGGCCACCGGGTGACGGTGCTGGAAAGCGACGAGCTGGTCGGCGGCATCTCGCGCACCGCGCAGTACAACGGCTACCGCTTCGACATCGGCGGGCACCGCTTCTTCACCAAGCTGCCCGCCGTGCAGGCGCTCTGGGAGGAGATCCTGGGCGAGGAGTTCCTCGCGGTCCCCCGCCTCTCGCGCATCCACTACAACGGCAAGTACTTCGACTACCCGCTGAAGGCGGCCAACGCGCTCAGCGGGCTGGGGCTGTGGAACGCCACGCGCATCGTGCTCAGCTACCTGCGCTCGCACCTGCACCCGCACCCCGTCGAGGAGACCTTCGAGCAGTGGGTGACCAACCGCTTCGGGCGGCGGCTCTACGAGATCTTCTTCAAGACGTACACGGAGAAGGTCTGGGGCGTCCCCTGCACGGAGATCCGCGCGGAGTGGGCGGCGCAGCGCATCCAAGGGCTGTCGCTGGCGCGCGCGATCCTCTCCGCGACGACGCTGAACCAGCGCTCCCCCGCGATCAAGACGCTGATCGACCGCTTCCACTACCCGCGGCTGGGGCCGGGGCAGATGTGGGAGCGTTGCGCCGAGCGGGTGCAGGCACTGGGCGGCGAGGTGCTGCTGCGCCATCGCGTCTGCGCCCTGGAGCACCGCGCTGGGCGGGTGACGGCGGTGCGCGCGCGCACACCGCTGGGCGAGCGGCGCTTCGAGGCGGAGCATGTGATCAGCACGCTGCCGCTGCGCGCGCTGGTGCGCGCGTTCGAGCCCGCGGTGCCAGGCACGGTGCGCCAGGCCGGCGACGGGCTCGGCTACCGCGACTTCGTGCTGGTCGCGCTCATCCTCGACGCGCAGCAGCTCTTCCCCGACAACTGGATCTACATCCACACGCCGGGCGTGCAGGTGGGGCGCATCCAGAACTTCAACAACTGGAGCGCCGCGATGGTGCCGGAGCCGGGCCGCACCTGCCTGGGCATGGAGTACTTCTGCTTCGAGGGCGACGCGCTCTGGAGCGCGAGCGACGCGGAGCTGATCGCGCTGGCCGGCCGCGAGCTGGCGGAACTGGGGCTGGCGCACGGCGCGCGCGTGCTCGACGGCGCGGTGGTGCGCATGCCCAAGGCGTACCCGATCTACGACGCCGCCTACCGCGGCCACCTGCAGGTGATCCGCTCGTTTCTCGACCCGCTCACCAACCTGCACACGGTGGGTCGCAACGGCATGCACAAGTACAACAACCAGGACCACTCGATGCTCACCGCGATGCTGGCGGTGGAGAACATGCTCGGCGCGGCGCACGACCTCTGGGCGGTGAACACCGACTTCGAGTACCACGAGGAGCAGCGCGTGGAGCCCGCGCCGCGCGCCGCGGCGGCGGTGGGGTGAGGATGGCCGCTGCCCCGCTCCCCAGCGCTCCCGCTGCCAGCTACCGGCTGCCGGCTGCCAGCTCCCGGCTGCCGGCTGCCGGCAACTGCGGCCCTCACCCCCCGGCCCCCTCTCCCAGACTGGGGAGAGGAGGTGGCGAGCGAGGTACGAGCGAGCCAGGGGTGAGGGCGCCGTTTGCCGGCAGCCGGCAGCCGGGAGCCGGCAGCCGGGACGGCGACCTCCGCCTCTCCGTGATCGTGCCCGTGCACGACGGCGCGGCGGTGCTGCCGCGCTGCCTGGCGGCGCTCTCGGCCAGCGACCTGCCGCGCGCGGCGTGGGAGCTGGTCGTGGTGGACGACGCCAGCCGCGACGGCTCCGCCGAGCTGGCGGCGCGCGCCGGTGCGCGGGTGCTGCGCGTGGCCGACGGGCCGCGCGGCCCCGCACACGCGCGCAACCTGGGCGCGGAGGCGGCGCGCGCGCCGCTGCTCGCCTTCGTCGACGCGGACGTCTGCGTGCACGCCGACACGCTGCGGCGGCTGGCCGAGGCGCTAGAGGCCGAGCCCGCGCTGGCTGCCGTCTTCGGCGCCTACGACACCGCGCCCGCCGCGCCCGGCCTGGTCTCGCAGTACCGCAACCTGCTGCACCACTACGTGCACGCGGAGAACGCCGGAGAGGCCGCGACGTTCTGGGCGGGCTGCGGCGCGGTGCGCGCGGAGGCGTTCCGCCAGGTCGGCGGCTTCGACGCCGCGCGCTACCCGCGCCCACAGATCGAGGACGTGGAGCTGGGCTACCGCCTGCGCGAGCGCGGGCTGCGCATCCGCCTGGCCCCGGAGATCCAGGCGACGCACCTGAAGCGCTGGACGCTCGGCGGCATGGTCGCCACCGACGTCGCGCAGCGCGGCGTGCCCTGGGCGCGGCTGCTGCTGGAGCGCGGTGCGCGCGCCGGCGGCACGCTCAACACCCGCGCCGCCGAGCGCTGGCTGACCGCCGCGACGGGCGTCGGCTGGGCGGCGCTGGCGGCGGGGCTGCTGCTACGCCGACCGCTCGCGTTCGTCGCGGCCGGCGGCGCGGGGGCGGCGGTGCTGGCCGGCAACGCGCGGCTGCTGCGCTGGTTCGCGCGGCGGCGCGGCGTGGGCTTCGCGGCGGCCGTCGTGCCGCTGAGGGTGCTGTACTACACGCTGAACCTGGTGTCCGTGGCCGGCGCGCTCGCGCTGCACCGCGCCGCGCGGGCGCGCCGGCGCGCCGATGCGCCGCCGCCGCCCACGCCCACCCCCATGCCCGACGAGCGATGCCGCGCGCGCTGACGCCGCCCGAACCCACCGCCGCCGAGGAGCGGGCGCTGGAGCGCGCACTGCGCCAGGCGTTCGCGCCGCTGGACAAACGCGCGTTCGGCCTCGCCGTCGGCGTCGCGACGGCGCTCGTCGTCTTCGCGCTCACCGCCGCGCGGCTCTTGCTGGACCCGACGGGGCGCACCGACCTCTCGCCGCTGGCGCAGTACTTCTACGGCTACCGCGAATCGTGGGGCGGCGCGACGCTCGGCGCGGCGTGGGGCTTCGGCGTGGGCTTCGTCGCCGGCTGGTTCGTCGCCTTCTGCCGCAACCTGGTGATCGCGCTCTGGGTCTTCGCCGTGCGCACACGCGCCGAGCTGACGCAGACGCGCGACTTCCTGGATCACATCTGACCCGCAGGCCCGCCGTGGACGACCGTACCCTGCCGCCGCCCGACGTACGCGCGCTGATGCTGCGCCTCAACGCCCGCGCCTGGGGCATCGCCGTCGGGCTGCTGCTCGGCGGCGGCCTCTTCGTCGCCACCAACATCCTGGTGCTGAAGGGCGGGCCGGTGGTGGGGCCGCGCCTGGGCTTGCTGGGAGTGTACCTGCCGGGCTACCGTGTCAGCTTCGCCGGCAGCCTGCTCGGGTTCGTCTACCTCTTCGTCATCGGCTACGGGCTGGGCAGCCTGATCGCGCGAGTGTACAACCGCTTCGCCCGCTGAGCGGCGGCGGCACCTCGGCCGCCGCGGCGCCTGGGCGCTGCCCAACCACATCCGTCATGTCCGTTCGCTCCGTTCGTCGCTCCGCGCGTCGCGCCCGGCTCGCGGCCGCTCCGCTCGCCGCGCTGCTGCTCGGCGCGCTCGCCGCCGCCTGCGCGCCGGCGAGCGAGCCGAGC
>ERZ1066122.544-NODE-544-length-39264-cov-7.946645_pt1 | contig 39264 bp, 45 predicted proteins | sample MGYA00382769_ERZ1066122 | MGnify/ENA primary metagenome ERZ1066122 (study PRJEB33369, sample SAMEA5778352) | biofilm metagenome | biome: Industrial cooling water; feature: Water cooling tower basin; material: Biofilm | place: United Arab Emirates | collected... | reverse complement strand
AACGGAAGTTTAGCGGAGGGACGTTATACGCAACCTTAAAACTCACAAAACCGCAGATCCAGCGTGTGCATCGTAGCACGAAACAAAATGCCTGCGCGCTTTTCATTTGAACTTCAAGAAATCGACATTATTATTCATGATTATAAAGCTCATTCATTTCCTCTTTACTTAAAAAAGCATTACACCAGGCAAAATCCGCCAAATGCCCATCAATTATTTGAGTATTTATTGCGAAGCGCTTTTTATACACAATTCTATTTGACAATATTCCATCTTCTGATTTTGTGTAAAACACTTCATATGCAGTAACCGTTCTCCCGAATGAGCAAGCAATACATTTTGAATCGTGAAAGTTTACACTGCGAACATTGGACTTTACTTTAAATTCTTTAAAGATCAATTCTGCTTGGACAAGAAAATCATCTATGTCATCATAATTCATTAAATTATAATTGATAATGACATTATAAACGCTTTGAAAACTAAGATCCAAACATGCGCGCTTTATATCCCTTACAAAGTCTGAAGTTTGGTGAACTGATAGCAGTGAAGAAATTTGGTCTTTTTGCATGAGCTATAATTTGTAACAGAAATACGAATAAAATTTGACATAAACAAATCAACAGATTGCTACGTCTGGTAACAACGGCTATTGGTAATTGCTAGATTTGTGCGATTTACACACTACATAAGTAATTGAACCTTTCCCTTGTTTTAGTAGCTTTACAACCGCCCGGCTGCGATTAATTACCGGCCGCGGTACATTACCAGCTAATTTTTAAAAACATGACTATACATTTTGAGTAGAAGAACGCAACATTTTCTTTCTTACCTAATCCTATTACTGGGTATTATAATGCTTGTAGATTGGTTCTTACCGGGAGAAGAAATGGAAGTTCAAGAGTTAGATCTATTTTACAACTCAACGGTTAAAGTAGGTCGCGGGCGCCGTCCAACTTACGAGGATAGAAAAATTCTACTATTAACAAATGGTGAATTTTATCGCGTGGGAAAATTTCCTGAAAAAGATTATTTGAAAGGGCAAAAAATTCGAATAACAAAGGCACTGATTTCAAATAATGTAAGTGAAATCATTATTGTTGGTAAAATCGAGCAAACCGAGCCGGTCGGAATTTTATCGTATTGGTATTTTATTGCATCAGTTATTGGATCAATTGCCATTGCTATTATGAGTTTACGTCTTCAGTTTCAAAAGCTCAACATACTTCTTGTCGGATCATTTATGTTCATGTCAATATTTTTTCTGATTTATATGTTTTATTTCTAAAACGATTGGTAAATCCCTCTTGCGTTAGCAAGCTTTGTCCATCGCGTTTTTAAGTAGCCTTGCAACTGCACGCCACAATTAATTAATAACCAAGGGCTGTTGTGCGCATTCTTTTACTTATTTTAGTTTAAATTTTAAAACATTATATATGAGAAACTTCATTAAAACCTTAGTTCTATTTATTGGTTTTATTATTGGCGGGATTATTTTTCAAATAAGCTGCTCAAATTCTGACGAAGCAGCTGCTCCTGCAATTTCAAATAAAATCTTGTTTACCAAAAATAATGGTACTTCACACACATTGTGGTATTGTGATTTGGATGGCGCAAATGTGACACAAGTTCCTCTAAATTTACCCTCCAATACAACTTTTCAATGGTCTAATGCCAATGTATTTGCGAAATTTAGTCCAAATGGACAAAAGATAATATTCGTCGCTAAAGACAACGATACATTTAAAGATGTAATGTATTCATGCAATTTAGATGGATCGAATCTTCAAGCCATTTTATCACCATCAGATGCTGTTCATCTGCTAATTGGCGATATAAACTAGTCGCTACAAATTTCGCTATTCAGGAATACGCAAACATCGGCTACTTCAATTAACGGTTATCACCATTTAGTAAAGTGCCCCGTAATGATTTATCCGTAAAGCCAACGGGATTTCTTTAAACATTAATCTTAATTTAAATAAATCTGTATGACAAGATTCTTTTTTCCTTTCCTCCTGCTATCAGGACTTTGTTTTTCACAAAACAACCGCGTCGAAGCGATAATTTTCGGAGCACACACGGGCTTATCCGGACTATGGGTAAACACTGAATTCCGTTTATTTAAAAGTTTAGCTTTAAAAGGTGAGATTGGAATTGAGAATGATTTTTCCGTCGGTAGTCACTATGATGGCGCAGGATTTATATTGCAGCCGGTTATAACTGTGGAGCCAAAAATTTATTACAATTTGAAGAAAAGAAATGATAACGGAAAATCGACCAAAAAAAACGGTGCCAATTTCGTTTCGTTAAAAACCAGTTTTCATCCCGATTGGTTCGTCATTAATCTTGATCCAAGCTACAAGCGAATTGCTGATCTTGCCATAGTCCCAACATGGGGAATCAGAAGATTAATTGGAGAACATTTCACGTATGAGATAGCGGGTGGATTAGGTTACCGAATTGTTTATTTAAAGGATGTCGATCCATTTTATTATGAAGGGGGTAATCCAAGACAGTATGTTCCCTATTTAAGCCTGCGCATCGGATATACTTTATAAACCACTGCCCAATCTAATTTTGGAAAGTGGATGCCGTTACAGATTAACAAATAGTGCTCACAACAGCGCAAACAGGTAATTGTTGACTTCCTGCTCATTAACATTCTCAGGAGAAAAAGTTCGGATTCTTTTAAAAGTTTTTAAAAGGGAAACCAAAATTGCTCTTTATCATAAAAAATAATTACATTAGGACTCAAACAATCACATGATGAAAAATTATTTTTTAGCAAAGGCGGTTTTAATAATACTTTTTCTTGCCTCAATTGATGCTACTGCTCAAAATGCAAGCAAAAATAAGCTCGCGATTACGGTAAATGATAAGTTCAAAAATATTGCCATGACGGTACAGGAATTTAAATCTGCCACAGTTAGTTGTAAAGTGTTTGAATCTAAATTCAATGACCATATACTGCTAAGTGGGTTTAAAATAAAATATCCCGGTCAAAAATCAATTGAAGTCCAAGGTAATAAACTTAATGACGAGGCCATTAAAGGCTTAGATCAACTGAGAAAAGGAGATCAGATTATTCTTTATGATGCTTTTTCTCAACATCAAAATTTCAAAACTAATATCGATGTTCCAATAACAGTTACAATTACCGACATCTAAACATCCTGCAGCAATAACCGGTAAATTGCTGGTGACAAAAGTTGTTGAACCAAATAGCTTTTCTGCGACGACACTTGCGACAAATAGTGCATGAGCCAATATTTTACGTCTTTTTTCAGGCATTCAAACGCATCGCTAAGGGATTCTTTGATCAATACAAATTGTAACCTGCAGATAACTTCCCGAAACGTAATATTTAGTCGAGATGGTCAGCACTTCGGTAATTAAAAATTTTCGTTTCTTTAAAAAAATATTTGATTTCAGATACAACTATATGAAACAGGTTGTTCTACTGGTTTGCTTTCTAGTTCCGGGAGTAGAATTCTATGCCCAAAAAATAGCGAAAAATAGCGCTTATGAAGATCTTGTATTTTTAAACCATGCGGTAACCTTCGGACATCCTGTAAATTATAACCCGGAGAAAAAGAAAGTTACGCTTGATCAGGTAATAGCTAAACTTCAAAATATCGAAAGCGACTCCTTAGACTTTGCGGAATTTCGTTTGTTACTTAATGAAGCTATTTTTAATGTTGGGTGCGTACATACGCGCATTTCCAAGGGAATAGAAAGGGCAACTGCCCTGGAAACACTGTATTTTCCTTCGCGGATAATACTTCAAAGTGGTAAGTTATTCGATACTTTAAATGTCGAAATCACTTCGATCAACGGTATATCATCTGAGCAAATCGTTCGTGATGTTGAACATTTTTACGCAAGTGATGGTATCACCAATGCGCTGTCCGCAGAGGTATTTAATAAAAACAGTTATTCATTAATTTCGGGCTATTTCAACTTCCCCCGTGAGTATATCGTAAAAACCGGCAATCAAACTTCTGTAATCCAAGCAACCCAAACCTTTACAGAAACACGTGAGTCCCGGCCGAAAGAGAATCCAATTTTTCAAAATAAGAATAACCTCTTCTATTTCAAAGAAGGTATTCCTGTTTTAAAAGTTTCATCTTTTGATAAAACCGACGGGTCGTTCTTTAGAAAATCATTCAAGTATATACAGGAAAATAATCTACAAACTATAATAATTGATTTACGGGGAAACCTGGGCGGGAACAGAAAAAGCGCCGTATCTCTTACAAAACATTTGGTTTCCAACCCATTTACGTATTCCATTCTGCAACCTGGATTATACACCAAAAAATACCTCAACGGGAAAGGCAAATTTTATCTCTTGCTTTCCAAATTAAAATACAATGTAGGTAATATTTTTAAAGGCAAGCGGACACGCTTGGGAAAAGAGTTTGTGTATCGCTTTAAACCAAATCAAGAGGGTTACAAAGGAAAATTGTACATTCTTACCGATGGATACACGGCCTCCGCTGCTACAATGGTAACTTCCTGGCTGAAACAACATACTAAAGCAACGTTTATCGGACAACAGTCCGCAGGGGGCTACAACGGAAATAATGGCGGAAGTTTTCCAACGATAACGCTACCTAATTCGAAATATGAAATCACCTTTCCGGTCTATCGCATTGTTTTAGACAAAAATTCAGACCACAACGCAGGAATTATTCCTGATATAATAACAGAATCCACGAACCACCCGGACAACGTTTTGACTACAGCACTTCATGTGATAAAGTCAAAAAAGTAAGGACTTCCGAAAATTCCCTTTTTTAGCATATTTATGGCTAGTTTTTTTTGGGCGTTCCCCGCCTGCCGAGGTTGGACCTGAATGCCTGACTGCTTGCTGAAGGCGGGGTCGGGCTTTTCATTCCAATCTTTTTGCTCGTTCCTCACAAAAAGGATTTCCACTTCAATCCCTAACGCACCTGCCGGAGGCCGCCGGTATTCTAATAAACTGCTTCTAAAAATTAGTGGGCCTTGCGTTTCGTAACCGCGACGCCTTTGAAAAACTGCCGTTGCTTGGCTAAGACCGCGTGAGGGATAGCAGCGGAAAGCCCGCAACGAGGAACGCGTGAGGACTTGCAGCGAATAGCCCGACCTTCCTGCGGCAGCTTTGCTGCCGCAGGAAGGGCACGCCCTCATATCTTGTAGCTCCGAAACATTGCTGAAAAAAGGTGTTGAGGAATGCGAATCTTTTCAAAATACCCATACCTTAGCGCAGCAACAGCAGCATTAACGCCTAATTTTACTTCGCTATACATGACGCATAAATTACTTCACCCGCTTTTGATTACTATCTTTTGCCTTTTGGTCAACTTTTCTTTCGGTCAACTTTTTGGCCGACCCGCAATGCCGGATGAGAAAATGACCTTTCGCCCACAAATTGAAACCGAGGGAATAATCACCGGATCGATTACATTTCCCGATACCACTGCCGAGTTTAGTTTGTATGGATTTTATGTAAGCGCCATCAGTGACGATAAAAAGACATCGAGAAAAAATTCGGGCGAGTTTTATGTGAAGCCGGATGTGTATTTGAAATACCGACATGAAGGACAGGCAGATCAGGGACGAACGTATGTCTTCGCGCTCAAGAAACCCGAGGGAAAATACATGATTAATAGCGTTAGGTTGGTGACTATGGGTTTCGGAACGTCCCGAAGTGATGCGCTTACCGGCTTTGAAATTCCTATCGACGTTAAAAAGGGTGAGATTACGTATGTCGGAAATATTATTTTTAACGAAAACGCCGCTTCAGGCGAAAAAATAATTTCTTTGGGCGATACCTACACCCGAGATCTCAAAATTTTACAGTTATTACAACCCTATGTAGTTTGGAAGATGGCGGTTAACAATCCCAATAAGGAAATTATTTACAAAGATTTTTAGTGGGGAAATGTAGTGATGGTATTGATTACGATATAAATCCGTTAGGCAATATGTTCACTGCGACGCCAAGCTATTAAGCGTCTATCACGTTCGGCCACAGGTAGTCTTGGATTAATATTATATAATATTTTAATCTTCTCAATCGCTGTAGCAAAGTTAATTAAGCCGTTTAGCAGTAATTGATCAAAAACAAAAAGAATTCCTTTGACCTCAATACCGGCGGCCGACGCTTGTCTGCGTAATCTTCCATCACCCGACAATAGAATTCCGTCAAATTTAGAAGTGTAATACCAAACGGAACAATCTACGAAGCTAAGGCCGGTTGAATTTCCTAGGAGATCGCCTATTCCAATTAAATCATGATCGTCTGTCGTTTCTATTATCGTAAATGACTCATCATTGATTAAAGCATCAACTTGATCTCGCTGATGAGGATGAAGTTCATCCAAAACAAAATCTGTCGTTTGTAAATCATAGTTTAATTCAGAAAACATCTCAAGTAACTGTAACGTAGCAAGATCAATTAATATATTGGCATCGTTTACTAAAATTCTCACGATATTATATCAATGAACTACGCTTCAATTTCTCTAAATCTTCATTTAATAATGAGGCCGCTTTACTAAGAGTGATTAACTCTTGAGATAAGGCGCGGTAAATTAATTGTTCAAATCGATTTGATTTTTCTGGAGTTTCAAAACGCGGCTGGTCCACTTCTTTTTTAAGTTTTGGATCTGAATTGATCTTCTTATAAAAATCAATGTTTCGTTTTTCTGAAATTATTGAAGCGTCTACCAATCTATACATGGCTGCACGAATGCTTATCCCATATTTTTTCTGAGCCTCGATAAGTTCCCTTAGTGACACTTTATCCCGATATCCACCAAATTCCTTTACTACCATTTTCTTTGGAAAAAGAAACTCCGCTGCGAACTTGTTGCAAAAGTTTTCTTGAGTTTTCACATCGCAATCCGGAAGATTTAACAGTAAATGCCCTAATTCGTGAAGTAAGGTAAAACGTTTCCGTTCTACTGGAAAATTCCCGTTAACGACAATGATTGGAAACTTTTCATTCACAAAAGTTGCCAGCCCGTCAAACTTATCATCAACATCATATAATTCTATAACCTTTATTTCTTGATCTTCTAGGAGTTGGATGATGTTGTGAATTGGATCCAGACCAATTTCCCATGCATTACGAATCTTAAGCACGACGGACTCAATATCTAAAAGATTTGCAATTTGCTCATTTTGTATAATATTATTGAAAGTAGAATCAATAGATAAAATATTTTCGATTTGAATATAATTTTGAAGTTGTATCCTAATTTTTTCCTTCAACGATTCTTGTTTCTTTTTTGAAAAACTGCTTTTTTTTCGAAAGTTAATAACCCCTAAATCAACTATATTTTTACTAAAAAAGTAATCTAATTTTACATTAAAAATTCTGGATAACTGCAATAGAATCCTACTTGATGGAAGCGCAATTCCATTTTCATATTTACTGATCATTTGCTTAGTGATTCCTATTCTATCTGCAATTTCTTGCTGGGAAAGCCCGTTCAATGCTCGAGCATTTTTTAGACGAAGAGAGACTATTTCTTTCATGGTTTATCGACTATTGGTTGACAAATATAAATAATAATATAAAGTTGTCAACCATTTCAATTAATTATTAACACATCGTCAGGCAACTCAAGCAGGACAAGACGGTTTACTAAAAGTATTCTTTGCAACCAGCCTCTAAAACGGGATCCAACGTTTCTGCGAATGTTGTTTTTGTACAATACTTTTTTTTACTTGCTACACTTTAAAACCAAAAGAAAGCAACATCATGTTCAAGTTACGGTTGGCGATTGATTGGACCCCGAATGTTAACCATATCGGGTTTTTAATTGGTAAAGAATTAGGTTTCTACGAAAAACAGGGCATCGATCTGGAAATTGTAAATCCACAGGACGATAATTACGAAATGACACCCGGCAAAAAGCTGGAACTTGATCTGGTGGATTTCGCTATCGCGCCGTTTGAAACCGTGGTTAGTCTGAATACTAAAGCAAATCCGGTTCGGGCAGTGGCAATCTACGCTATTCTGCAAAACGATTTAAGCTGCATCGCTGCGCTGAAATCGTCAGACATTACTTCACCCGCACGGCTCGACACCAAGATATACGCATCCTATAAAGCGCGCTACGAAGATGCTATTGCGCAGGAAATGATCAAAAACGATGGCGGGCAAGGTAATCTGAAGATTATCTATCCTGAAAAACTCGGCATTTGGAACACGCTCTTAAGTGGTAAGGCTGATGCCACGTGGATTTTTGATAATTGGGAAGGTGTCGAAGCCGAAGGTAAAAATATCGAACTAACAAAATTTAAGTTGTCTGATTTTGGCATTCCTTACGGCTACTCTCCTATCGTGTTAGCCAAAAAAGAAAATGTAACAGCTAAAAAAGTACTTTATTCCGGTTTCATTAAAGCCACGCAAAAGGGGTATTTATACGCAATAGATCATCTCAGCGAAGCCACAGCGATTTTAAGTCGCTACGTAACCGACTACGATCGAAGTAACATCGATCTGCAAAAAACCATTTCTTTTACATTGCCGCATTTTGGAGATGAAACGACGTGCGGCATCATGAAACAGGAACGGGTCTCCGGGTTTATTAAATGGCTTGTCGACAAGAGTATGGAAGACCACTCCATCCTACATCAGGATCTTTTTACCAACGAGCTTTTTTAGTAAACTCGTCTGAAAAGGTCTCCCTTGTCGAAACTTTTAGGTCATAATCACGCTAGTGCAATGTGGGCTGTAAAAAACCCGCATTGAAGTAGCGCGTTTAAACTATTTTTACCGGCAGCCTATTCCATGGAAAAGTATTATCTCTTTATCTTTTTGGCATTTATCTCTGAAATAATAGGGACGGTTTCCGGCTTTGGCTCATCCATTTTGTTTGTGCCCATTGCTGCTCTATTCTTCGATTTTAAATCCGTTCTCGGGCTCACAGCCGTTTTCCACGTATTTAGCAACTTGTCGAAAATTGCACTCTTCCGGAAAGGAATCGACCGCAAGATTGCCCTCAAACTTGGCATTCCCGCCATTCTGTTCGTCACACTTGGCGCTTACATCACCACATTTCTGCCAACCAAACAAATCGAACTGGTGATGAGCATTTTGCTGCTTATCCTATCGGTCTATCTGATTATTTACTACAATAAACCCGTAAAACAAACGGATACGAATTTATACGTGGGCGGAATCACATCAGGTTTAATGGCCGGAATCGCCGGAACCGGTGGTGCCATTCGGGGTATTACCTTGGGCGCTTTTCAACTGCCAAAGGATGTGTTTATCGCCACCTCTGCCCTAATTGATTTAGGCGTAGATGCCAGCAGGGCTATTGTTTATATAAATAACGGGTACTTCAGGAAAGAATACATTGTGCTTATACCCTTCCTAATTATCATTAGCCTATTGGGTAGCTACATCGGAAAATTAATTCTTAAAAATACCTCAGAAATTATCTTCAGGTATATTGTTTTGGCGGTAATCGTAGTTACGGCAATTCTTCAAATCATCAATTACATAAATAGTTAAGGGTGAGATATGCCCTGTATCTCGCACAATTTTAGGGAAGTAAGATCGTTATGTAGTAGAATTCTTTCGTTTCCAGTTCATCATACATAACTTTAAATTATCAGACATGAAAACTCCCACCTTTCGCTGTTTAGCGCTGATGGTTTTCCTTATGGGCTGTAAACAACCTCTGATAACATTCGCAGAATCTCAGCCGCACAACAAAACAGCTTTAAAAGCCATTCCCGAAAAATTCCGGGGTAACTATTTTAACCCGGTTGATTCAACGTATCTCAGCGTTTCAAATGATGTAATTCGTAAAATTTTCCGGGATTCAGACACCATTCCCACACAGGAATTTATAGACACAATCTTTGCAATTTCGAGCGGCGATGAAGTAAAACGGTTTCGGGGCTCGTATTTTCTCAATATTCAACGTGCCGCAGACGATTGGGAAGTGCGGCGAATGCGCTTCAAAAACGGAGTTTTACAAATAAACGAAATCTCGTCCGCGGAAGAAATTAAAAATCTGGAAACAATCACCGAATCGGCTCGAGATACCGTAACGCCATTTAAAGTTCGGCCTACTACAAAGCAATTCAGTGCTTTCTTAAAAGCAAACGGATTCTCCACCGGCGAGCAGTATATCCGATTGAATTAGCAAACGTTTCAACTTAAATCAAAAATCTAATTCCAACCAGCAGCATCTGTAATCCAAAATCCCTAACCTTCACAAACGTGAAGGTGTTTTTTCACATTCGATTTTTTCCAGTTTAATCAACCGTTTTAATAAATTGCAACGAAACAGCAGTACAGTTCATTCTGATGTTCGATGAAGCAATTTCTACTTAAAACTACCCTATTTTGTCTGCCACTGTTAGTGCTGTTTTCGATCCCTATGGTGCTTCTGTACACATCCGGAGAAGGTTTTCGCGGCATTGATACTTTAATTGAGAGTCGGCAAAAGTACCTGATTGGATACGCTTACAGCGAAGTAAACTACCGGTATTTAAAGAAAAAGGAAATTCAAATCAGACCGGCGCAATCGGTCATCGCAGTCGGATCGTCGCGAATCTTGCAATTTCGCGAAGCGATGTTAAAGGATTCATTTTACAACGCAGGCTACACCATTACTAAAATCACGGAAGTCAAGCCTTTTATCGCCTCTAATCTGCAAAAAAAGAAACCGGACGTACTTCTTCTCGCTTTGGATCAGTGGATGTTTAATGAAAATTACGACGCTGCAAAAGAACTCAACCCGACCGATCACCGTTGGGAAGCCGATTTCACCTCTAAAATACCTACCCGTACGTACCTCAACGTGTGGAGCGATCTACTTGACAGCAAGTATTCGATTTCCGATGTATTTGCCGGCGATAATTCAACTTGTGTCGGTTTGAACGCACTCATTAACGGTCAGGGATTCCGTAAAGATGGCAGTATGAATTACGGCGATCAGGTAAAAAAACTACTGCGGAAAGACAGCACCGCAAATGACTATGGTTTCGCCGATACGTATTCCCGCATAGAAACCGGGGGAAGCCTTTTTGAATTTGGCCATGAAGTCAACCCCCAAGCGATCCGGGCTTTGGATGATTTACTGTCGTACTGCAAAAGGGAAAAGATTTACGTAGTGGCTTTCCTTCCGCCCTATGCGCAAGCCGTTTATGAAAAAATGAAATTGTCAGGAAAGTATACGTACATCGATGGGATTTATCCTGCGGCGAAACAGGTTTTTGAGAAATATAATTTTGAATTGTGGGATTTCACGGAACTACATCGCTTTAACTCGAACGACACCGAGATGATCGACGGCTTTCACGGCAGCGAAGTGACCTATTTAAAAATGCTGCTGTACATGTTGGAAAACGGTTCTGTGCTTCAGGAGAAGACCGACGTAATTCAATTACGTCGCGACCTCAGCAGAAAAACAAACCGGTATCAGATTTACAATTCGTTCTGATATACCTCAAAGGTTAACACTTTAATAATTAACAGAATTTAAATACAGTACGCCTCTGTCAGGTCGGAGGTGATAAAAGGCTTTTTCTTAACTTCGGCACCTCAAATCGCAATCTAATTTAAATGAAGATAAAATCACTTTTTGTGAATCTTCCTGTATCGGACCTGAAAAAGTCCCGACAATTCTGGGAAACACTCGGGTTTGCTTTCAATGAAAATTTCTCTGATGAAAATGCCGCCTGTCTGATATTAAAGCCGGACATGATGCACGTTATGCTGATTACGCACGGGCTCTTTTCGACATTCACGAACCGGGCGATTGCCGATCCGACCGTAACACAGGTACTCAACGCATTAGAAGTAGATTCCCGGCAGGAAGTCGACACCCTAGTGCAAATTGCCCTACAAAACGGTGCAACGAGATACAAGGAAAGTGCAGATCACGGATGGATGTACTATGATTCGTTTGCCGATCCGGACGGACATCAGTGGGAAATCCTGTATACTGATCCATCTCAAATCCCATCCTGATGGCGGAGTCAATACATCAAATTACAGTATCTGTCGAAGTGAATGCTAACCCTCAGCTAACCTGGGATTATTATACCCAACCGGAACATATCACCGGGTGGAATTTCGCCAGTCCGGAATGGCACTGCCCGAAAGCTTCCAATAACCTTACCGTTGGAGGCAATTATGTTGCACGAATGGAAGCAAAGGACGGTTCCGTCGGATTTGATTTTGAAGCGGTTTATACTGAAGTAAATCCTCCTTTAAAACTGTCTTATTTATTTGGCGGGCGTCGGGCTACAGTTAACTTTAATCCCAACAACAACGGCACTTCCGTTGTGGTACAATTTGATCCTGATCAGGACCATGACATCGAATTGCAACGCGCAGGATGGCAGGCCATATTAACAAATTTTAAAATTTACACCGAGACTAACAGCAGGTAACATTAATGATACGTTTACAAAAGTATTTTCCACTTTTATTACTGGTATTCTTACTATCGACACCGGTTGTCGGACAACAAAATCTTTTCAATATTCCTTCGGGTGACATTACCCCGCAAAATAAAATTTTCTATCAACATCAGTTTAACTTGTACGAAGCCAAGCTGGAATCGAAAGGTCATTTCGTTTACGGACTCGGCAGCGGCTGGGATGCGGGCATTAATCTTGTCGGAAAAGGAGTTTATTTTTCACCCGAATGGCGCACCAAGTACAATAGTAACCCTGCAAACGGTGCGCTCTACCCTATTTTGATGGCTACCGTCCAGAAGCAATTTAGTCTGAGCGACCGGTTGAAGGTTAACCTCGGTGCGCAGGCAGGTCACAATCTTAGTAACCGACTTGAAAATAAGGAGCTAAACTATTTCACATACGGAATGGGTAGTTACTACTGGAAAGGCGGAAAAAGTCGCGTAGTTGCAGGGATCTACCACGCCAATCAGATGTTTGTGGGTGATGGGAACACGGTGGGAATAATGCTGGGATATGAAATCAACCTCAGCAAGCGCTGGTACCTGATGGGTGATTGGTTAAGTGGCAATAACGACTCGTCGGTTGGCGTCATTGGAGGAATGTACAATGTGTCGAAACGCGTACAGTTGTGCGCCGGAGCACTCATACCGAATCCGGATACTCCCAAACCCATGGGTATTGTGCTGGAAATAAATATTCTAACCTGGGATGCGTTTTAAAACAGCCGGAATTCCGTCAATCTTGTGACAACTTTATGAAATTCTCATAACTGTATTTAATTACCTTAGGTGAAGCCAAAGGATTCAGCAAATATGAAAATTAAGTTTTTGTATAAATGGACAACAACTTTACCTCTTTTAGCCTCCCTATTATACGTTTCAGGGGTCATACATAATAGTCCAGTATGGCAAATTCTGGCTTGTTTGTTACTTGTAGGCTCCGTTTTATCAGCCGTTCATCATTCGGAAATCATAGCGCACAGGGTTGGTGAGCCTTATGGCACGATTATCTTAGCGATTTCCATAACAATCATCGAGGTCGCCGTAATTATTTCATTAATGATTTCAGGAGGTAATGAAGCTTCGTCGCTTGCGCGCGATACCGTCTATGCAGCTTGCATGCTTATTCTCAACGGAATTGTAGGACTGTGTTTGTTTATTGGTGGCTATAAATATCACGAACAAGTTTTTTCACCTCAATCTGTCACGATTGCTTTGGTATCACTTATATCAATCATAGTCTTTACACTAATATTACCTTCATTTACAAAATCAGTTTCCGGGCCTTACTATAACCCATCTCAATTGCTATTTGCTTCGTTTTCATGTCTTGTAATTTATACTGCTTTCATCTTCGCGCAAACGATTCGCCATCGGGAATATTTTATTTCGAAAACAACGCAATCCTCTGAAATTCCAAAAACCGCCGTTTCAAAAAAAGCTTTTTTCACCAGTTTTATTTTTTTGGTAATAAGCCTTTCGGTCGTTGTTTTACTTGCCAAAACACTTTCGCCCCGAATTGAAGAAATCATATTAGATTATCATCTTCCTAAAGCACTTGTAGGGATTATAATTGCTACTATAATTTTACTGCCTGAAGGAATTGCAGCGGTCAATGCTGCTCGTAGCAATAGATTGCAAACAAGTTTAAACCTCGCACTAGGCTCCGCGCTTGCAAGCATCGGACTAACGATACCTGTTGTATCCGTAATTGCGCACTACTACAAGATGAAAATCGAACTCGGCTTGGATTATTTGTCGATGATTCTTTTGATGTTATCGGTTTTGACGGTGATGCTATCGCTGAATAGTGGCCGGAGTAACATCGTATATGGCACTGTATTATTAATCAATTTAATCGCTTTTGGATACTTAATTGTTTATCCATAAATACCTTAATTAAAGCCTTTGTTCTCCAAACATTTGGGTTTTGTACTGGAAATAAATATTCTAACCTGGGATGCGTTTTAAGTAAGAAAACTTGTAGTATTGGAAAGATAAACGGTACTAGATGAATATTGCTCACTGCATATCTACGGAGGGAAAAGGCAAACGTTGCGATTTGGACTTGGGATTAGATTTTAAACATTAGAAATCATAAAAATGAATCTTGACATAAAAAACAACAGCATACTTCCTCTCTTCATTTTCCTGATCTTTTTCGGATGTAACCAGAAAGACGTAAAACAACAAAATGAAGCAACGCCGGCAATTCGTTACGAACATACGAGCGAGCTGGGAGTAGAGTCATTCACATTTAACTTTAAAAACGACAGCACCTTCATTGGAACCTATTTTTCTACGATTAAAGAGGCTGATACGGTTAATAAAGTGGTTGCAGGTAGCCTTAATGAGAATGGGACCATGCACTTCACCACCCGCGACAGCATGCAAAGCATTGAATACCGCGGCAAATTATCCGGAGAAAATCTGGTTCTTTACCAATTTGAGTTACAACCCGACAATGCGCACCTGCGAATCAAAGAAAACTCGAAACCAATCGACAGCGTCACCTTTGTAAAGGTCCGATAAAGCCGAATTTTAGCGATATTTGACCTATGATTCGATTACTGATATTACTCGTCGCTCTGGTGCTAACTTTCTCCTGCAGTTCATCAGAAAGTTCCTCCGGGGCAGCTTCCGATCGTATTTCTGCAGTGGACATTTCTTCATTTCCTGAGATTTCTACCTATAATCCGACATTTAAAAAGCAAGACGGTACACCTGCACCATTTCTTCAGATCATCAAAGAAAGTGGCGTTAATACTGTTAGGTTGCGACTGTGGGTTAATCCGGCAAACGGACATTCCGGCTATGACGAAGTGAAAGCATTCTCGGAAGAGCTTAAAGCATTGGGCTTTAAAGTTTGGCTTAGCCTGCATTATTCCGACACATGGGCCGATCCGGCGCAGCAGAGCACACCTCAGGCATGGATTAACCTCAATTTTAATCAACTCAAAACTGAGGTGTATAACTACACAAAAATGGTAGTTACCGGCATAAATCCCGATTACGTTCAGATTGGAAATGAAATAAATTCCGGGTTGCTTCATCCGGTGGGAGCACTTGCAAATACCGAAAACATGGTGGCATTGCTCGATGCGGCTTCAAAATCGGTGCGTGACCATGCGCCAAACTGCAAAATCATGATTCATTATGCCGGAATTGACGGTGCGCAGTGGTTTTTTAATCAGGTTGCGGGGGTCGACTACGATCTGATCGCGCTTTCCTACTACCCGATTTGGCACGGAAAATCGCTCCAGACCTTGCAGGAGACTATCGGCGTACTCGCACAATCACAAGATAAGAAAGTAGTACTCGCCGAAACTGCCTATCCGTTTACTTTAGACTGGAACGACTGGACAAATAATATCGTCGGACTCAACGAACAACTTATCCTGCCTGATTTTCCTGCTACTCCGGACGGTCAGAAAGATTTTGTTTCGGCGATTAAATCAATAACCGATACTACTCCGGGCGCAATGGGTTTCTGCTATTGGGGCGGAGAACTAATAGCATGGAAAGGTACACAGGCTACAGACGCTTCGCCCTGGGAAAATCAGGCCCTTTTCGATTTTGATTTGAAAGCACTTCCTGTTTTGGATGCGTTCCGGTAATCTTAGCAGCGGTAAAAAGCTACGTATATGTTTAATCATGCTTTAAAGTTCAGGAATGTCTTTATTTTGCTTTGCACGTGCATGGTTGTGAGTGCTTGTTCCCGTGAAAAATTTAATCCGGCTTGGCTAAAAGAACGTGCGCCGGAAAAGTATACTGCAGAATTTGAAACATCAGAAGGAAATTTTCTGGTAGCCGTTCAACGGCACCATGCCCCTGTGGCTGCTGATCGCTTTTACCAGTTGGTCAAAAACGGATATTTCGATAACGGGCTTTTCTATCGCGTCATTAAAAATTACGTTGCGCAATTCGGTAATACCAATCTTGATGAGATGGAAAAATGGCGGCAATTTCCATTACGGGATGAACCGGTACGTTTAAAAAATCATCGCGGTACGCTAAGTTTTGCACAAAGCGGTCCGCAAACGCGCGATCTCGAAGTTTTTATCAATCTTACAGACAATCCCGAACTTGACACTGTTGCGGTTAATGGCACCCACGGTTTTCCTGCATTTGGAAAAGTAATTAGAGGAATGCAGGTTGTTGACCGTCTTAATACCCGATACGCTGATAAGCCGATGATGAGTCCGCTTCTTTACGATAACCGTACCCGATTTTATAGCAGTTTTCCCGATATTGACATCATCTACCACGCCCGGATTATAGATTAGCATCATGATAATTCATTAATATTTTCGTAGCGCAGGCGTAAAGTTGCCAAGGTAATTTTACGAAAAAGCAACCCTACATGCTCGAAATCGCAAGTGCCCTGATAGCAGGGTTAGTGCTCTTTCTTTTTGCCATCAGCAATCTCTCCGAAGTGCTGCAAAAAACGCTGGGTAAAAAAGCGGAATTGTACATTCAAAAGTATACAGGATCTACCATCAAATGCTTATTGGTAGGACTTGTCGCGACGATTTTGCTCGACTCCTCTTCGGCGGTTATAATCATTACCATCGTAATGATCAATTCAGGGCATCTAACGTTCCCGAAAGCCATGCGGATCGTTCTCGGCGCTAATATCGGCACCACGGTAAGTAGCCAGATTATCGCACTTGATATCGGAAAATTTTCCCCTGCTTTGCTCCTACTGGGATTTGTTATGCTTCTGGTAGCTAAATCCGAGCAGGTAGGCAACTTCGGAAAAACAATTCTTTATTTCGGAGTGCTTTTTTTCGGACTCTACACGATGGAGAACGCAGTGCAGCCGCTACATGATGATCCTGTATTTATGCAATCCATGAAAGCAACCGATAACCCGCTTACCGGTGCGTTTATCGGTGCTATAGTTACCGTTATTATTCAATCTTCTTCGGCCACAGTCGGCATTGCGATCATTCTTGCCAAGAAAGGAATGCTCTCTCTTACCGGTGGGATCGCTGTGATGTTAGGCGCTGAGTTGGGAACATGTAGTGACACGTTGCTTGCCACCATCAAAGGAAGCAAAGCAGCACTTAAAACAGGTCTTTTTCATTTTATTTTTAACCTGCTGACCATCGCTTTGGGATTATTATTATTTAGTTACTTTGTAGATGTGGTTAAGTTCCTTAGTACCCGCGCGTCGATAGAACAAACGATTGCAAATGCGCATATGTTATTCAATATTCTTGGCGTGCTCCTGTTTGTGTGGACTATTCCATTTTTCGAAAAATTATTAAACAAATTAGTGCCGGATAAAACCTCAGAGGCCCGCAGCCTCTCATCAATGTAGTTATGGAAATCATTTTCCTTTCATTAGCTGCCTTTACAATTGCGTTGCTGACCTTCTTTAGTGGTTTTGGGTTAGGAACACTTCTTACCCCTTTTTTGCTCATATACTTTCCGATCGATATAGCGATTGCTATTTCAGGGGTACTCCATCTTTTTAATAACGTCGTTAAATGGATGCTTATCGGAAGTAAGGCTTCCCGAAAAGTGCTGATTGAATTCGGGGCTCCTGCTATTATTGCAGCGTTCGCCGGCGCTTGGCTATTGCTTCATATGGGCAGCCAAAAACCTCTTTTTGTGTACACGGTGATGGAGCGAACCGTAGAAGTATATCCATTAAAACTCGTCGTAGCTTTATTGTTGATTTTATTTGTCCTCGCGGAATGGCTTCCCGGGCTTAAAAACGCTGCATTCCATCAGAAAAACCTGGCACTCGGAGGCGTACTGAGCGGATTTTTCGGCGGGTTTGCCGGTGTACAGGGAGCGTTTCGCTCTGCCTTTCTCGTAAAAATCGGATTAAGTCCGCAACAGTTTATCGCTACGACCGTATTAATTTCACTCTTCGTTGATATAACGCGAATCGCAGTCTACTCCACCAACTTTTCGGCGGTATCCGCTTCCATCGAATTATCGTCACTACTTCCACTGATGATTGCCGCAGCAGCGGGATCCTTTTTAGGGAACATCCTGTTGAAGAAAGTCACCATCGATTTCCTCAGACACGTGGTGGCATCATTGACTCTAATGGTCGCATTATTACTTGCTGCCGGTGTTTTATAATAGAGGCTACAAGCTTTTAAAACGAACTAAGTTTGCAGTCTCTATAATTTATAATTCACTCCTAGGGATATCGAACTCATTTGTCCGACAAGGTTATTGCTTTCATCCGAAACATTTCCATCCCAAGTGCGGTGCTGACGGACTCACAAGACTACGTTAACCTAATCAAAAAATAAGACCGGAATAAAACCGGTCTTTAATTGAATTTTTTTGATCGAAGTTCGATACAGTTTACCTTTATGTATCGCACACATCCAGCATGGATGGTGTCAATTAATTATACAGTTATAGCTGTTAACTTACTCTTTTACGAGCTTATGAGTGATCACACCCATGTCAGAATGGATCCGCAGCATATAAATGCCATCAGACAATCCGGACAGATCAATACTTGCTTCTTCAGCAGCAACGGATTCCATTTGCCAAACCTTTTTGCCCATCAGATCAACTACCTCCAGACGCTCCATCAAATTCGCACTGATGATGGTTACATTGTCGGTAAACGGATTTGGAAATACCTGATATGCCGTACTATTTTCAGTTACAGACAAGTTTATTGGTGTTCCCTTTACGGTGACATTGTCAAATCGGTTGTTTCCGCTTTCGCCGGAGGTATTACCCTGGAACGTAACGCGTACCTTAAATTTCGCATTATTATTTACGCCGGGAATGCCGGTAAAATTTAGAGAAACCAGACTGAACTCTGTTGATACCGGAAATGTAGTCACAGTCATCCCGTTTTGTGTAAAGTTAATTCCATCCAGACTGTACGCTAGATTATTTGCTAATTGACCGTTGTTGGTACGCTGAACTGCATAGGCAAACTTTATGTCTTTATATCCGGTAGTAGGAACTAAGAATTCAACGGTGCGGCCGTCTGATGGATTGCGCACGCGGGCAGATTTACCCGGTAACTCACCCATGTGGAGATTTATCAGAGATCCGGTATCGTTAGCATCTATGTCACGCGGTCCCGAACCCGTGTACGTTAGCAAAGGATCATCCTGCGGAATTACTGTAAAATCCGGTAAAATAGATGTTACATCGGTAGGCGTATTTAAAGTATTAAAATGCCAGTAATGCATTACGTCGCCACCGTTGTCGATAACTTCTTCAAAAAAGGCAGTAACAGAAGTGGCCTGCGATATCTGTAGCAGAATCTCGGGATTTTCCGGATCCGGCTGTATTACTGCGCCATCGACCACCCAGTGACTAAACACGAATCCATCATTAGGCTCCGCCTTCAGATTGGTGTCGATATTTCCAAATATTTGTGCCGTTGAAGGATAGCTATTAAAAAACTCAGAGTTCATTCGGATTTTTCCCGCCCCTGCAGGACTTACCTGAAAAATGGTTTCAAAAGGCCCGGTCACGTCATAACAATCAACCATTCCCGTGCTAATTGTCTGCGAGCATCGCGCAAGGAGAAAGTTTCTGGCTGCCTGCACATTCTCTTGCCAGGTAGCGATATCGCCTCCCCAACGCTGAATTTGTCGAGGCATTTCGGGAGTAAGAAGATTAACAATGCTGTCGAAAACCTGCGTAACCCGTTCGCATTTTAATTTGGTGTTGAGCAAATCGGCATATCTTGTAATGTAGCGCTGACGAACGATAGGGTTCTCTTGAATCAGCTTCCCGATACTTTGCGAATGTCCAACGCCAACGTCAATAGACTCTACCTGACACGGCGGCGCATTTTCGGTAGTGTCGGGAATCCCGGTAAAGTTCGCGTAATGCCCTAATACACCATCCATATCCCACAAGGTGTAACGCCATTTTCTGGCCTCACCCGCCGGGTTTAGTCCGCGCCACCAGGACGTATTGAAGTTAAGCCAGTCGCGGTTTACCATGTAAGAGTTAATTACAAAATAATCAATCAGACTGTCAATATTGAGTTGACTGTCGACAAAATTATAGTTCGCTTGCAGCGACATGTCATTTGTAAGAATAAAATTCACTAACTCATTCCAGTCGTCCGCAGCCGCCTGATTTCCAAACCGATTTTCGGTCGAACCCCATGTTTTAAGATACTGAAGATAAATGTCACTATCCCGGAAAGTGTAATCCTGATTGTAGTAATGATCGGTGTAATTATTATCATCAACACGCTCGCGAAGGTCGTACACCCCCCAGTACTGCCCGTTTACAAACAAGTTGACGAACGTACAACTGCGTTCATCCAGTTCCAGATCGGACAACTGCGACAACGTCTGAACAAAGGCATCGCGCAGGTGTGCACCTCCGGCCTGATGCGGATAATTATCGCTGGCGGCAGGCTTTACCATCAACCAGCGAAACTGTGTACGATCGGTCGTGGCAAAAAACTTATAATCCCAACGACGGTTGTAACCGTGATCATCCCGCGTTACAAAATCAACCCCGCGCTGCGGATACGCCCACGAGTCGTTGCCGTGTTTATTGAAATCGCCGACACTTTCTTCGATAAAAGTTCCGTCGCTTTCAAAAAACTCAAAACTACCAATTGGTTCAAGTCCCGCATTACCATTAAACAACTGCAACAAATCTGCGTCACCGGCAAATGAGAAAACAGGTAACGTTGAATTTTCATTGATGAAATAAGTATTTGTTTCAATAAACGACGGGAGTATCTGCGGATTAGTGCTGAAGGACCTTGCGCGGATAACTGACGATTGTGAAACGGTTATAGGTGACGTATAGAGAGGGGATGATGCGTTTGGTGTTGAACCATTGGTGGTATAGCGAATTTGTTCGTTTGATCCGGTTGATGAAAGTGCGACGGTAATGGTGCCTGAATATCTGCCGGGTACCATATTGAATTGTGGCCTGGTTGCATACGCCGAGAAAGATCCTGCATTAGAAGTTCCCGGAGTGGGATTTGTGAACACACCCCATGACGTGGCTCCATCTGTTGTTCGTCCATAAGAATGGTTGGTTTGCGTTACATACATTTGATGTGCTTCGAGAATGGTTCCCGAAGGATCGGCAAGTACTACCTGATCAGGGCGAAGCTGGGTGAGGTCAAAATCAGCGTGCAGCACGGTACCGGACGCGATATCCCGGTCAGAACAAAACACCAAAACGCGACTGTTTGGCGGAATTACTCCATTCTCTATTTGCCACTTAGTAGGTTCATCGATATCGTTGCTGAGATAATAGCCGGCGAGGTTGAAATACGTATCGGGACTTGCATTGTATAATTCAATCCAGTCTTCAGTGCGACCAAATCCATCAGGAAAATTCTGATTTGACGCGGAAAATTCATTAATCATTAAGGGGCCGTCACCAAACTCGAGGGTACCATAGGTAACAGTTACTTCGCGGCGGTTAACGAAATTATAGGTAGCATTACAACCGCTGCCGCCCCAGTTTCTGCCAATGTTGAACGTGTAGGTAATTTGACCGTTAGAAACTACATTCGCAATCGGGCTGTTGGCTATGGTATAAGTATATATGCCTTCATCAGCACCCTGCCCCTCAAAAACCGGCGTTTGCCCGTTCGGACCGCTGACAAAACTTCTTTGGTCTGCCATCCATGCACCGGAACCCGCAACTGCTACGAAGTCATAGCTTATTTCACTCGCCAAAACAGTTTCACCGGCGGGCACTGCAACCGTTAAGGTAGCCTGTTCATATGCGGGTAAAAAACAAGAGTTAACTACTGAATTGTTATTTAAAGTGATTACCGGATCTACAATAACCGGATAAACACGAGCCGAATCGAGTAAATAAGCACCATCCACTCGGATCCTTATCAGATACCCGGAATTACCCAAATCAGTAACCGAAAAATTTCCCTGTACGGGTTTATTTAAATGACGAAATTTAGGATCGACGGGTTTACTGTCTGAGATAATCGGCTGATTTATGGACGCTACTAACCGACCTCGCTCGTCACTTATCAGAATTCGGTTATTCTCTACATTAAGTGTGTAGCCGGTGGGTAAGATCAGTTGCTCCTCGATTACGAGGTGGTCAAAATTTGCAGGAAGCGCCCCTGAATTTTTAATTATAAAATCTGATTTTAAAACCTCAGGGTAAACGGTAAATCTTTTATCAACACCGGATAACACCTCTTGATATAATAATTCCGAAGAAGACGTGGTAGGTTGCACGCTGGCTGCCTCCTGCTGCCGCAGCACGCTACCGTTTTGACCGACAAAAATGAACCGGGTTTGTTGTTTGAATTGTATTGGTGCGCCCGCCGTAAGAGTGTAATGATTCGTATCAAACTTCAGATAAGATTCTTGACGGGGATAATAAATGCCTCCCGACTTTTGAATAAAACCATATTCGAGAGGTTGCCAGCTTCCGTCATCCGCACGATAATGCATGGGAATGGAAGAATGCACCGTAGTTTTAGTCGTGTTGGTATTATCGAAAGTTTTCGAAAATCGTGTGCGTAGCGCAATATTTTCAGACTTAACTTCATGAATTCGGGCATTGTGTACAGGCCGCGAATAAAGTGTCGCTTCTGCCACTTGCGCGTGCACGCTACCAAATACTAATATGAGGTAAAGTAATATACGGGTAGTTTTATAAGTCATGACATGATGTTTAAATTCCTGGCACCTAATGTAATACAAAAACGCTGATTTCCAAACAATTTGTTAATCTGTCAGATGTAAAATGAAGGTGTACTGGAGGATAATGAAAGTGATCTTTTCCTTTAACTTATAATGACCGATAATTTACTTTCTTTGATAGTTAAATGATACAGTTCCATGTCAGATCCTGCAAGTACCCAAAAAGCTGCAATAACTTCTGAAAATGAAGGTTTTTATAACCTGAGCGTAATGCTTAACAACGGTCAGCCTCTGCACTTTTCCGGCTTGAAAAATAAGGTGGTTGTCATCGTTAATACCGCGAGTCAGTGCGGTTTTACAGGCCAATATGCCGCCCTGGAAGAACTTTACCGAAAGTATGCATCAGATGGTTTGGAAATCATCGGCTTTCCTTGTAATCAATTCGGAAATCAGGAACAAAGGTCAGATGCTGAAATCGCCTCGTTCTGCCAAATCAATTACGGGGTAACATTTCCTATAACAGAAAAATCAAATGTGAACGGGAAAAACACACATCCCGTATTCAAGTTTCTCAAGGCGCATTTAAGCGGTTTCTTGACCTCCGCCATCAAATGGAACTTCACCAAGTTTGTCATAGATCGCAACGGAAAACCTGTAAAACGATACGCGCCATGGATTGCGCCTGATAAAATGGAGCCGCTTATTCAACGGCTTTTAAATAATATAGATTAAACACGAGCTATGGATCTTCAGAATATTGCCACCGATTTCCTGAAATTATGCACAACGGGAGCCGTTGAGAAAGCCTTTCGGAACTATACCGGCACCGGTTTCATACATCACAATCCCTTTTTTGAGAGTGATTGCGAAAGTTTGCAGGCGGCAATGCTCCATGCAGCAAAACAAGATCCCAATAAAGATATTGAATTCATCTACGTTATACATGACAGCACGGAGGTCATGGTGCACTCGAAAATAACTTTAGGCGACGGAAATGTGTTGGCTGCAATGCATAGATTCCGTTTTGTGGACGGTAAAGTGGTTGAACTTTGGGATATTGTACAACCGCAGCCCGTGCCGTTAATAAACAAAAGCGGAATGTTTTAAGCGCCATAAACTAAATTCTACTATAAAAAATTTTGCGCATAAAATTTATGATTTAGATTTGTCTAAATTTAAATTTTGTTGCGTGATATGAAAATAGCTTTATTTTGGATTATGGCATTTGTAACTCCCTATTCCATAGCGCAATACTCCATAACCGGTAGTATAATTGCAGATAAAGGCACCCATATCGACGTGGAGCTAAATGATTTCCCAATTCAACATCCCCGGGACGGCCGCTACGAGTTCAAAAATGTTGCAGCCGGTACCTATCGGCTTACTATTACTGCCACCGGCTATCAAATAATAACAGACTCCATTACTATCCTCGACAGGGATGTTAATCGCGACTATCAATTGGTGAAAGACGCATTGCAACTCCAGGAAATAGTAGTTACAGGCACTCGCCGCGCTGTTCCGCGCCATAAAACGCCGGTGATCGTCAATACAATATCTTCGCGAACTTTCGAAGCTACCCAATCGTTAAGTATTGCGGAGGGACTTAGCTTTTCGCCCGGGCTTAGGGTGGAAAATAACTGTCAGAACTGCGGATTTACGCAATTGCGTATGAACGGACTCGATGGCCCGTATTCACAAATTCTGATTAATAACCGACCCATATTTTCTGCATTGGCGGGCGTGTACGGACTCGAAATGTTACCTGCTACGATGGTTGAAAAGATTGAGGTTGTTCGCGGTGGCGGAAGCGTACTCTACGGTGGAAATGCAATTGCAGGTACAGTAAACATAATTACAAAAGATCCAATCCGGAACTCATTTGAAGCCGGAGTCAACCAATCATTTACCAACATGGATGCGTCCGACCGATCGATCAACTTCAACGGCGCCATTGTTGCCGACGATCTTAATGCAGGGGCAACAATTTTTGGTTTTAATCGTGAACGACAACCATGGGATGCCAATGCTGATTCATTTTCGGAGTTGGTTAGTATGACGAATACCACGTTCGGTTTTGACGGTTATTGGAATATTTCGCCGCGACATAAATTTAAACTGGGTGCTTTTCACATCCGTGAATTCCGCCGCGGTGGCAACAAATTTGAGTTACCTCCACATCAGGCCGACATCGCCGAGCAGCTTCATCACGATATATTAAGTCTCACCAGCTCATTTGAATACCTCAGCGAAAATCTGAAGCATAAAATATCAGTCTATGGCGCATTTCAGTCAGTAGATCGGGATAGCTACTATGGAGCGGGTGGACGGATTTTGCAAGAAGGAGATACGTTAACCCCCGAAGATATCCTGGCATTGAACGCCTATGGAACCTCTACCGACAAGGCAGCAACCGCAGGAATTCAATACAACTACACAATTAATGAATCTATAGCGCTAATAACCGGAACAGAACTGACGCATAACAGCGTGCTTGACCAAATGCCGGGTTATCAGCGAAGCATTGATCAGGATGTATCCACCATTGGCACATATGCACAGCTTGAATTAAGGCCATTAAAAAGACTGACGCTCCTTGCCGGAGGCAGGTTCGATCATCTTAGCATTCGCGGGTTCTACAATCTGGCCGAGGATCAACTGGTAAACCGTCGCGACCTTAGCATTTTTGTACCACGATTTTCGGCGATGTACGAAATGCACAAGAATCTCAAATTCCGCGCATCATTTGCACAAGGTTACCGAGGTCCGCAAGCCTTTGATGAAGATTTGCACATTGAAACCGTAGGCGGTGCTGCAAAATTCATTGCGCTCGATCCCAATCTCACCACAGAGCGTTCAAACAGTATATTGTTTTCTATCAATTATGATAAAAGTACCACATGGTCACAGGTCAATTTCGTTCTGGAAGGTTTCCATACCGCTTTGCAAAATCCGTTTCTGTTATCAGACCAGCAGGAATTACCTTCCGGCGTAGCGGTAATCACGAAGCGTAATGGTAGTGGTGCTCAGGTATACGGAATCAATGTAGAAGCCAATATGGCGTTTCACCAGAAATGGATCCTTCAGTCGGGCGGAACCTTGCAAAAGGGATTGTACGATACTCCTGAAACAATCTGGGAATCCCCGACATCAGGCGAATTGTCGACACGAACCTCTGACTTACTGCGAACCCCACAACTCTACGGGTATTTTTCAATTTTATTTAATCCGAACCGCGATTGGTCTTTCTCGTGGTCGGCTGTAGCTACAGGCAGCATGAAAGTGCCACACGTCATTGATCCGGACACAGAACGAACTGTCATAAAAAGTACTCCTTCGTTCTTTGAAAACAATTTTAAAATAGCGCGTACAATACGGTATAAAGACTATAATCTTCAACTTTTTACCGGCGTGCAAAATATTTTTAACCAGTTTCAAAACGACTTTGATAGCGGCATAACAAGAGATGCCGGATACGTCTACGGGCCGTTGCGGCCCAGAACGTTTTTCGCGGGACTAAAGATTGGTATCAATTAATTTTAACAGTTGTAAAGATTTGTTCAACTTGTAACAACAATCGCGGAGATTGTGAGGAAAAGGTTTTTAGTTATTTGAATTTAGACGTAGATAGATTTTGTGATATTTTAAAAATTAAACAAATGAAAATACCGACTTTGCAAAAAACACAGCCTTCCTTTATTCTTATACGTTCTGGAAAGAAATCAACAAAACCCAATTACAAACCAAAAGATATTGTTGAAAATCAGGAGCTTCTATTTTCGCTAAAAAATTAGCAACATGAAAAAGCTTTTCGTTGGGCTTTTCCTTTTTGGCGCTTCTTTATCAAATGCGCAACCTTCCGATGTCGGCAACTGGTTGATCTATTTTGGTGATAAAAAACTCAGTAGCCGATGGAATTTGCACCATGAGATTCAGTACCGGAATTTTAACTTACTCGGCGATACAGAGCAATTACTTCTTCGCGCAGGACTGGGATATAATTTAACCGAAAACAATAATAATGTTCTGGTAGGTTATGCCTTTATTTACAGCGAGCCTTACGTCGGTGATACTGACGAAAAAATCAACTTCAACGAACACCGATTGTATCAGCAGTTTATCACGCGCCAAAGTTTTGGTCGGGTGTCGATTCAGCACCGCTACCGCTTTGAACAGCGTTTTTTTGAAAACAATGATTTCCGCATGAGGTTGCGGTACTTTCTGTCTACCAATATTGCGCTTAACAAGCCACAGATGGAAGATAAAACCATCTATTTGTCAGCCTACAACGAGATCTTCCTCAATACCGAACAGACTTATTTCGATCGAAACCGTCTGTACGGCGGAATAGGCTATCGATTTAATAAAAACCTCCGGACAGAAATCGGATTAATGAATCAAATGGTCAACACCGGCTCAAGAAACCAGCTAAACATCATTACTTTTTATAATTTTTAAACCGGACAAGCCGAACACCGTAACAAAGTAGGCAAAGCAAAAAAGAGAAAAAATGATACGTAATGTGACACTTGCCACCGTCTTTCTGAGTGTGCTGTTTTTTTCCTGTAACGAGAAAAGCTCAAAAACTGAAGAAACTGCGACTGAAACAAGCAGTAACAAACCGCTTGTTCAGGAAGTACTAACCAAAGAGCAGCGGGACGCCCTCACACCCGAACAAATTATCCAAACCTTCAAAGAAGGAAATGAGCGCTACGTCAAGAATGAACTTACATCCCGGGATCATTCGGAACAAGTGCGCAAGAGTGCAAAAGGGCAATATCCAAAAGCCGTTGTGTTGTCATGCCTCGACAGCCGCGTGCCTGTTGAAGACGTTTTCGACCGCGGTATCGGCGACATTTTTGTGGGCCGGGTAGCCGGTAATTTCGTAAATGAGGATCTTTTAGGAAGTATGGAATTTGGTTGCGCTGTAGCAGGAGCTAAAGTAATTATGGTACTCGGTCATGAATATTGCGGCGCGATTAAATCCGCTATTGACGATGTTAAAGTGGGTAATATCACCGCGATGCTGAGTAAAATCAAGCCTGCCATTGAAAAGGTAACGTACGAAGGAGAACGTACCTCCGCCAATGAAGAATATGTTCATGCCGTATGCGACAGCAATGTTCGGCACACCATGGAACAAATCCGCGAGCGGAGTCCGATTTTAAAAGACCTTGAAGCTCAGGGCAAACTAAAAATTGTAGGAGGTATCTATGATATGGAAACGGGCAAAGTTACTTTTATTGAATAGCAATTTCGGGGCAGGATTTTCCTGCCCCCTTTTCATTTCTGTTTTTACCAGATTTAGGCACACCCTTTTTCTGGGAAACCAACGGGTAATCTTAAACAGTTTTTGAATTAGAAAACACCGACGCTTATATTTGCCGAAAAAACAGCGTGGATTTTCAGATACTAATAGCCGACATCACCAACCCTACTTTGCTTTTCTTCATTTTGGGGATTGTAGCAACCCTGCTGAAAAGCGATCTTGAAATTCCACCTTCCTCCAGCAAATTTATTTCGCTTTACCTGCTGTTTTCCATTGGATTTAAAGGCGGACAGGAATTGGCACACAGCGGATTTAATGCGGAAATTATCAACTCCCTTTTGTTCGGGGTAGCTTTGGCCTCCGTTATTCCCTTCTATGTTTTCTTTATCCTAAAGCAAAAATTATCGACTTCCGACGCCGGTGCCGTAGCTGCAGCTTATGGCTCTGTTAGCGCGGTTACCTTTGTAGCGGCCGCCGCTTTTGTAGAAATTCAGAAGATTACTTTTGGAGGGCACATGGTTGCAGTAATGGCGTTAATGGAAGCTCCGGCCATCATTGTAGGTGTTATTCTCATGCGACGCTTTAGCGATTCGACTTCCTCGGAGAGCGGCAGCCTCAAGTCGGTAATACACCACGCATTCACTAACGGTAGCGTATTGATGATTATCGGAAGTCTCGTCATCGGTTTAATTGCAGACACCAAGCAGGCCGAAGGCATTAAGCCGTTCACTACTGATATTTTTAAGGGATTTCTGGCGCTTTTTCTTCTTGAAATGGGAATGGTCACCGCAAAACGATTTGCTGCCTTCCGAAAATACGGACTCTTCGCTTTTTTTGTTGCTATCCTAATTCCTGCATTTAATGGCTGTATGGTGGCACTTATCAGCAGTACCATTACGGCGGATGTAGGTAATCGATTCATTTTTGCCATCCTTGCTGCCAGCGCTTCCTACATCGCTGTTCCTGCCGCCATGCGATTGGCCGCTCCAAAAGCAGATCCGGGTTTGTACATTCCGATGGCATTGGGCGTAACCTTCCCGTTTAATATTACCGTCGGGATGCCGCTTTATTATCTGATCGTGACGAGCACCTAGCCGTAATTTTGGTTTGAGTTTAATTGTTATATTAGCAAAAACTCTTGACCATGAAGCAGTTCACCCTTTTATTTTTCTGTAGCATTGGCTGGAGCCAAATTAAGATTACTCCACCGGATATCAGCGGGTTGCGCGCTTTTGGGCTTTCTGCGGATATGTATCAAAATCAGGTAATTGTCGGCCACAACAATGTTCTAACCAATCTGAATGCAGTATCCTTCCATACGCTGCAAAATGGTGCGTCGACGATTGACGCCACGTTTACTTCACAGGGAACGGTCGGGGATGGATTCGGAGAACGCGTAAAGATTGATGGAGAAATTGCGGTAGTAGCTGCATCCGCTGATGATGAGGCCGGAACGAACGCGGGTGCGGTGTACCTTTTTAAGAAGAGCAATGGCATCTGGAATTTGTCTGAAAAGATAATGGCACCAAATCCGGCAGCGAACGACCATTTCGGGGAAGGCATTGCACTTTACGGTACCACGCTTTTTGTAGGCGCGCCAAATCACGACGGAGAATCAACCGACTCAGGCTGCGTATATGTTTTTAATGTTTCCGGAAATGCCGTCTTAGAATCTACAATCCTACAGCCGGGCAGCAGCAAGTTTGGTGAAAAGTTAGCCGCCGACAATCAGTCGCTAGCGGTTCTGAGCACGCCGGCCTCGATGAATTGCCAGACTTATGTCTACTACAAAGAGTCCGACTGGCAGCTGAAGCAAACGATACCTGCATTTGGGGATGCTTCTGTAATCGACTTTGATTTTGATGGCGATAAATTTTACCATCTCAGACAAGGTGATATTACTTCAAATATCGTTTCAATATACCAGTGGATGGGCTCAACGCTATCATTTGAACAAGACTTAAGTATTTCTCATCAGGATTACATTCTGGGCAGCATTGCCGTTAAAGGTAACCGAATGTTTCTTGGTGCGACCTATTACGTTTTGTTAATGTCTCGAAATTGGTCTTTGGCATATTACTCCTACATCAATGATGCATGGCAATTCCAAGATACATTTTCAGGATTTGGTACCCAAGGTATGGACGACAGTTTCGGACAAACCGTGTTGCTTTCCGACAATTACTGGGTGGCCACAGCACCGTCTGAAACGATAAATTTCTTTTTGGAAGGTGCGGTGTATTTTGACGAGGTTCCCAATCTTTCTACTGATAATTACGAAGCTAATTCGGTAAGTATTTACCCCAATCCCGCAACGGAAACCATCTTTATTGCTCCGACAATTCCAATCCTTACTGCCGAAATCGTGGATATGCAGGGACGTATTATTATGCAATCCAGCGAAAATACTATCCCGGTTTCCGGATTTCAGCCCGGAATATACTTTGTCAGAATGACTCTCACTGACCAAACCACCTTTACAAAATCATTTATTAAGAAATAGAATGATGAAAAAAGTACTTTTATTAACGGGGATATTACTCATGCTTTCGTGTCAGTCTGATCGATCTGATAATGTGATTGTATTGGTTGCGTACAAAACGCAACCGAACAAAAATCTTCAGGCGGTAGCTGCTTTAAAGAAATTGATTGACGAAGTCCGGAAGGAGCCTGGTTTCGTTGGAATTAAAATGCATTTTGACAGTGTTGATAACTCCAACATTCTCCTTTATGAAGAATGGGAAGATGAAGCCTATCATCGCAACCAACATATGAAGACCGAGCATTTGAAGGCATTTATTGTTGAATCGCAGTCGTTTTTGGAAGCACCTCCAAAAATCTCCTATTGGAAAGAAAGCGCATCATTTGAATAACAAAAAGATTTTTACGTATGGTTTCTCAATGGTCACAACTGTTTCGTCCTGCTACGTTTACGTCATACATCACAAGTAATGCAAAGGATAAAACAATCACCGCACTCCTGATGGTCGGCGGTGCCACGTACAGCATAGTTGATGCTCAGATTAGTCATTATGGAGATACGAAGTCGATTTTTTCTCTACTTGTTATCAATCTCGCGCTGGGAATTTTACTGGGATGGATTCGATTTTACATTTATGCCGTAGTACTGAAGTGGACCGGCGAATGGATTGGCGGTAAAGCGTCGAGAGAACAAGTTATCTCCGTAGTTGCGTATTCGCTCATTCCGGCATTGATGATTTTGCCGTTAATGGCGATGGAATTTGCGCTGTACCGCGATGTCATCTTCAAATCGTCATACGTCGAATTTTGCAGCCATTCCGTTCCGGCGCAAATTATTCAAGTTCTGAAAGTACTACTGGTTATTTATTCGTCTGTGTTGTTGATTAGCGGCCTTCGTGACGTTCAGGGATTTTCGACGGTAAAAGCATTTGTAAACTTCGTACTTCCTTTTGCACTTATTGCACTGCTATTAGGTATTGTATTACTGCTCTTAATGCTGCTCGGCTCGTGGTAAATTTAAAGGTTGTTCTTTTAATATTTTTTGTGGCATCATGTGTTAATGCGCAGGAAAAACACCTGCACCGCATTTATTACGAAATCAATGGGATAAAAATGATGCCCCGTTTGGGTGAGTTTAAAACCATCATTAATTCGGACACCGTCAGCATTGCGACGGGAACTAAAAAAATCCTGCTTGAAGAAGTGTCTCAGGATTTCTATTTGGATGTCCGGATTGACGAGAATCGACACACATATGGGCCTTTCCCGGCAGAACTGCTGCTGCGCGGCTCGAAGTTATCAGTTTTGAAAGTCACCGACCTGAACTTTTTGCAAAGCACTTCCAACATGCATTACTTAAAAGCGCGCGAAGAATTATTGAAGTCCGGCCGCAAGGATGATTTTGAAAGCGCCCTCATTCTGATATTTGAATCTGACCCGTTGACGGGAGAGGGAAAAACCATACGAAGAGCCACAACCGGAAGGATAAAATTTTATTACCGAAAATAAGAAAGTTGGTTGTCAGGCTTTCTTTACGCTGACTTCACGGGCACTATTTTTCGACTTGCGGATTTTGGAAATCATTTCGCGCAAGAATTGCCGTTCGTCAGGCGTAATATGAATTCGCAAAACTTTATTGTCATTGGTATGAATCACCAGATCATACAAATAATCAGAAAGTAACTCCTTAAAATGAAGCACGGAATTAATCAGGCCGAACTTTCGCTTTTTGAGAAAAATGGTTTTCACATTATTAACGGAAACCGTGTAAATAAGGTTGGAACGCCTGATTTCAAACTTCTGATCAGAAATAAAAATGGTGCGGGGCGCATAGTAAGATAAACTTTTCATAGGCATAGATTAAAACACTAACAAAGTACCCGAAAAATGCCATTTATAGCTTTGCATGATTATATTTACACTTTATATAATTCGCTAACAAAGTATTAATCAAATATAAGGAATATAAAAAAACCAAATTCAACAATATGTAAACTTTTCGACGAATTACCGATTTTTATTTAAAGGTATTATCTTCGTGACGTAAATTTGACAAATGAAAAAGATTTTCTTTGCTTTATTGCTAATCGTTAGTTTTTCGTGTTCGCAGCGCATCGACGCAACGCCTGATCCGCTTGATAAAACGTTGCTGATTTTGGAAGCAATTCGCGACGGAAAAATCAGCCGCGTACAGAATGAATACCTGGGCATTGAAAATCATCCCGAGAATAAAAAAGTCATCGCAGCGATCGGCACTAAAATCAGACAGAATTTTGACAAGTATGGCTTTCCTGATGAGCAGCAAATTTCGGTCAGCGACCGTGCCAAATGGCCGATTTCGAGTTCCTATTGTTCAGAGTTTAACGGGAACATCGTACAGGTAATTTCGACCACCACCGAGCTTGGTACCGGCGGACCGCTCGTAAAAATGCAATTTGCCATTGTGCGCAGTGAAGCGCGATTGCTCAATCTTAGTATTTCCAATCTTTAATTGTTTGAATAAACTGCCGCTGTACCCGACGGCCTTTTTTGTTTGACAGAAGGTGATGTCAAAAAAAGCTATTACATTAGCCGCGTTAAAACGTAAGAATGTCTTTTAAAGCAGCCATTAACCGGTTTCGTCGAAAGGTAATGCACAGCCTTACCGGCAATATCGGTAGTCAGCAGGACTATGTTATTCCGGGATTGAATCCGCAGAAAATTTTGGTGATTCGCGCCAATCACCGATTGGGCAATCAATTGCTACTTTCTCCGCTTATCCTGGAATTGGAGTGGATTTTTCCAGAAGCAAAAGTAGATCTTTTTGTTCGGGGCGGTGCATCCCGTGCCATTTATGAAAATTACCCGACGGTCAATGAAATTTTCACATTGCCGGGCAAGCCCTTTAAAGCTTTGTTGGACTATTGCGGGGTTTGGCTTAAAGTGGCATCGCGACGTTACGATTTGGTTATCAATGCCACGGGCGGTTCATCATCCGGGAAGTTGGCAACGAAATTAGCCAAGTCGGAAAGCAAAATTTATGGCAATACCGCGATTGACAAATTGCCGCTGCACATGGCGCAAGCACCGGTTCAGGCGCTCAGAAATGCCGTAGATCAGGCAAACATTCCTTTTCAGTTGCGTCCGATTCCGGGAATGAACATTCGGCTAAGCCGAACGGAAATTGACGCCGGAGCCAAAAAATTGCATGAAATCGCTGCTTCTCACCAGCCTGTCATCGCTTTGTTTACCTATGCCACCGGCAGTAAGCGGTACGAAGATGAATATTGGGCGAAGGTACGCCAAACACTTGAAAAACAGTTTTTGCAATATACATTGATTGAGGTACTTCCGGTAGAAAATATTTCTGCATTCGGGCATACACTACCTCACTTTTACAGCCGGGACTTACGTGAAATAGCAGCAGTTCTTTACAATTGCAAGATATTCATCGCGGCAGACAGCGGCATGATGCATTTGGGTGAAGCGGCGCATGTTCCGACGCTGGGATTGTTTAAAGTAACAAGTCCGGAAAAGTACGGCCCGTACGGCGAAGGAAGCTCAAGTATCGACACCAATCGTACGACCATAGACGATTTGATGACTGCTGTTCGCGCAGTATTGGAATAAGTCAACGCGTTGCACGCAGGCTGATTTTTTGCAATCACCTACCGGGAAGTAAAATGCGCGTGAGCGGTTGGAGCGGCAGCCCGTTTGCGGGCTACAGCGGAAGACGCGACCCGCCACGGCAGGCCTGGCACGGCAGGCAGGCCTGCCGTGGCGGGGCACGCCCAAACCGTTATGCATACGCTTGGAAAGTAGCCCAGTCGATCTCGAGTACTTTCGCCAGCGAGGTGCGCCATTCTGAAGCAGTTGGCTTTTTCATGAGGTAATTGGCGCCGGCTTCGAGATAGTTGCGAACCAGTTTTTTAGGATAAGCACCCGAAATCATGACCACCGGGATTTGCTTCCAGTTCGGATCTTTTTTCAGCACGTTAAGGATTTCCTCTCCGTTAAAAACCGGCATGTGAATATCGAGAAATATGATGTCGGGCAGCGGATTTTTTCGTTCCAGAGCCTGAAGCATTACGCTTCCGTTTATAAATATCTGAACGGTATGGCCGAGGCTTTCGGCGACATCCTTGAAGAAGTACAAATCATCCGTATCGTCGTCAAGGTAGTAGATTAATTTCGAGGCTTTCATGAGCAACAACTTTGATTACGAAAATAAGATGTCGTGAATGTTGCGCTTTTACATTATTTTGCGGTCTGATTACAAGATTTTTTATGACCATCCGCCGCGCACATCTTATTTTCTTTGTAAGTAATCAACGTCAGGCGGCGGCGTTTTATGGTGCGCTATTGAAAAAAAATCCGCTGCTGGATGTGCCGGGGATGACTGAATTTGAACTTTCCGACCAATTAATTTTAGGATTGATGCCACGCTCCGGTGCAGCACGTTTACTTTCGCTACCGCTGCAAAATCCTGAACAGCCCGGCGCGCCTACAGGTGAACTTTATTTGTATTGTGAGGATCCGGAAGAAACTTTCCAGCATGCCATCACCTGCGGTGCAATAGCGGTTAGCGAGGTCGCACTTCGAAATTGGGGTGATTGGGCGGGTTATGTCGCCGACCCGGACGGTCATGTGCTCGCATTTGCGCGGAAAAATTAGCGACACTGCGTATATTTGCTGCAAAACTTACATCATGCAGCACATTATCGACCGCTTTATCAGTTATGTTACCGTTGATACCGAATCCGATCCGGCGTCGAACACTACGCCAAGCACTAAAAAGCAACTGGTACTGGCTAAAATGCTGGTGGAAGAATTGAAAAAAATCGGACTTGAAGAAGTGACGATCGACAAAAACGGCTACGTAATGGCGACCTTGCCGTCGAATGTGGAGCATGACGTGCCGGTAATCGGGTTTATTTCGCATTACGATACCACACCGGATTTTACGGGTGCCAATGTAAAGCCGCAGGTCATCGCCAATTATGACGGGGGCGACATTGTTCTCAATGAAGAGCAGAACATTGTGCTTTCGCCATCTTATTTTAAAGATTTGTTGTTGTATAAAGGGCAGACGCTGATCACCACGGACGGCACCACACTATTGGGGGCAGACGACAAGGCAGGCATCACCGAAATTGTGACGGCCATGGAGTATCTGGTAGCGCACCCGGAGATTAAGCATGGTAAGATTCGCGTGGGCTTTACGCCTGACGAAGAAATCGGTCGGGGCGCACACAAGTTTGATGTAGAGCAGTTTGGCGCTGAGTGGGCGTATACGATGGACGGGAGTCAGATTGGCGAACTTGAATACGAGAATTTTAATGCAGCCGGAGCTAAAATCATCTTCCGCGGAAAAAGTGTGCATCCGGGTTATGCCAAAGGCAAAATGATTAACTCGATGCTGATTGCCAATGAGTTTATCAACGCATTGCCTCCCAAAGAAATTCCGCAGGAAACAAAAGGTTACGAAGGATTTTATCACATCACGGAACTATCAGGCAGCATAGAAGCAACCGTCGTAGAATTGATCATTCGCGATCACAGTGCGCGCAAATTCGAGGCGCGCAAGGAATTTGTGGCCGCGGTGGTGAAGAAAATCAATAAAAAATACAAGAAGCAGATCGGCGGCAAAATTGCCGAAGCGACGATCACCGATCAATACTACAATATGAAGGACAAGGTAAAACCTGTGATGCATATTGTAAAGATCGCTGAGAAAGCGATGAAAGAACTGGGCATTAAACCCCTAATCAAGGCCATTCGCGGCGGAACAGACGGTTGTCAGCTTTCGTACAAAGGGCTTCCCTGCCCTAACATCTTTGCGGGCGGCCACAATTTCCACGGGAAATACGAATATGTTCCGGTAGAAAGTATGCAGAAAGCCGTGGAAGTAATTGTGCGAATTGCAGAAATAACGGCTGCCGGAAAGTACAAAAAATAGTATGGCAGACCTGAATCAAACGCCACCCGCTGACCGTTGGGCAGAAGAACTTAATCTTTTGCAGGAAATGCTGGCGCGAACTTCTATGCTTCAGGAAACCAAATGGGGTGTACCTGTCTATACGGTTAAGGGCAAAAACGTGGTCGGACTTTCCGCATTTAAGCATCATGTGGCACTGTGGTTTTACCACGGTATTTTACTTCGCGACGAAGCAGGCTTGCTGGAAGGTGGTGCGACCGACGCTAAAATCTTACGACAATGGCGCTTTACGTCACGCGATCAGATACTCAGTCACGAAAAGCAAATACTGCAATACGTTCAGGAAGCGATAGCCCTATCCAAAGCGGGAATAACGCCGCCAAAAATTAAAAAGCCGGAGGGTACGTCTCCCCTTTTGGAAGCCGCATTTAAAAATGACGCGGCGCTGAAAGAAGCGTTCCGATCACTTTCACCCTCGTGTCGGCGGGAGTACATTATCTACATTGAAGAAGCCAAGCGAGAGGAAACCAGGCTATCCCGGCTTGAAAAATGCAAAGACATGATTATGGCAAGGCGCGGTCTGAACGACAAGTACAAGAAGACATAACGGTTTTCGTCGCCGGGTTATAAGTTTCGCAGGATCGCTGCGTTGTCGGCATAAAAAAACCATCCCGAAGGATGGTTATTTTATTTTAGCCCCTAATTAAGCACTTTTGAGTTTGGCAGACATTTCCATGGAAATGGCAGAACGCTCGAACATCAGTTTACCGGCCATTGTTTCTAGAATAACGTGCGTCTCTCCCAATTCGGATACACGACCGTGGAGTCCGCTCTTAGTAATGACGCGATCCCCCACTTTCAGGCTGTTTTCAAATTCTTTTTCTTGCTTCTGACGTTTTTGTTGCGGACGGATCATAAAAAAATAGATCACAAAAAACATCAGTATAAAAGGTAAAAATTGTGATAATTGTTCCATTTCGTTAAGGTATTATATTAGCTTTAATTACAATTCGTTCGATACCGCTTTCCGTATTGGCGCGCAAGGTAACAATTTTAGAAGTCATTCCCTGTTTGTTTGCCGGGTCAAACGTCACGGTTATTTCACCACCTGCACCCGGTGCAATGGGATTTTTTGGATAGTCCGGCACGGTACAGCCGCAGGATCCCGAGGCATCGGAAATCATCATCGGAACTTTGCCGGTGTTTGTAAAACGGAACGTGTGTGACACTTTTTCCGAAGCTGAAATGTCGCCAAAATTATGTTCTTGTTTCTCCCATGAAAACCGGGATGCTTCTTCGGGCGAACGTTTCTCCACGGCAGTAGCTTTCGCGGGCGGAGCCGGCGCGATTGTGGCCGGAGTTTCGGTGTTTTTGCACGCTATGAATGCAAAAAGTAAAATCAGTGCGGCGTACTTCATTACAACAATCCCCTTCCCGTTTTGTTGAGTCGGCCACTGGTCTGGTATTCTTTCACCAGATTGTCCAGAATACCGTTAATAAAAATACTGCTTTTGGGTGTGGAGTATTCTTTAGCCAATTCCAGATATTCGTTGATGGTTACTTTTACGGGAATGGACGGAAATTTTAAAAACTCGCAAATCGCCATTTTCAAGATAATGGTATCCATTTCTGCGATGCGATCCGAATCCCAATTCGGGGTTTTATCGATATACTCCTTTGCAAGATCTTTTTCATTAAGAAGCGTCTTCCGAAACAAGTCGCTCGCAAAATCCCGGTCTTCCGCGTCCTTGTACAAGCGCGGAATTTCAAAATCGTGCTCCCAGGCCGACTTCATCTGGCGGAGCTGTTTAATGATTTGAGTATTTACCACAGGAATGTCATCGATCCATGTGAGCTTGTGATCTTCGAGGTAATCGTATAACTTCTCGTTTGGAGCAATTAATTGCATGAAAAGTTCAACCACAAAGGCGCGGTCGGTTTCGAAAGTATTTCCTTCGGAGGCGATGTAGGTTTGGTACAGCTCGCTTTGTTTGATCGCGGCCAGCAGAATGAGGATATAATCATCGTTTCGCTGCCAGTTGTTGATTTTTCGATCTTCGAGTGCTTTTTGAAGACCGGAATGTTCCGACAGCATAACCAGCACCATGTTATTAACAAAACGGCGGTTTGGATTGCGTTCCTCGGGTGTGGCGAGGTGTTTTTTGGCGGCGCGATCGAGGTAATCGATTTCTTTGTTCCTGATTTCGACCAGTGCCGATAACATAATCAGGTACAGATCTCGCAAGTTTTCGATGCTGTTAAACAGAAACTTTTCTTCCTTCTCCAGATCGCCGGTACCTTTTTGATGCATGGCGTAAATGCTTTGCATCACTTTAATCCTGATATGTCTCCTGTTAAGCACGGGGTAGAACTTTTAAAAAGGGGCGGGAGTTACCCGCCCTTAATGATAAACTTATTTACTGCGCTGCTTTTTCAAGTTTACGCGCTGCTATTCGATTTTCTGCGATAATCATTGCAGCTTTTTGCGGCGTTAGATTTTGAGCGTCGGCGTAAGCAAAAATTTCCAGCGTTGTATTGTAGATG
>ERZ1066122.542-NODE-542-length-39301-cov-9.027544_pt1 | contig 39301 bp, 29 predicted proteins | sample MGYA00382769_ERZ1066122 | MGnify/ENA primary metagenome ERZ1066122 (study PRJEB33369, sample SAMEA5778352) | biofilm metagenome | biome: Industrial cooling water; feature: Water cooling tower basin; material: Biofilm | place: United Arab Emirates | collected... | reverse complement strand
CGCGTTTGCCGGCGGGCATGGCGCCGGCCGGTAGGGTTTCGCCAGACCGCCTGAGATCCCATACCAGCCGGTGCATGCCGGCCGTTTTGGCCAGCCGCGTGTTGTAGGTCGGCCGGTAGCGGAACCCGCCGCCAGCGCGCGGTGCAGCGCCTTCGCTGGTGAAGCTGCGGATGGTCTGCCCGGCGGCATCGACGATGGCGACGCTGACCGGCGTACCGGCAGCCGAGGCCGGGATATAGTAATCGATCTGGGCGCCCGGCAGCGGATATTCCGGCCCTTCGGTCGCCGGCCCGCCCATGTCGGACGAGGCGTTGACGCGCACCGCCACCGCCGGCTTGTAAAGACGCGGCGCGGCCGTGGCCTGCGCCGGGGCCGCCGGCAGCTGGCGCAGGGCGCTCAGATTGTCGAGCACGTAGAAGCCGCGGCCCTGCGTCGAGAGGATCAGGTCGCCGTGGGCGAGACGCATGTCGGTCACCGGGGTGGCCGGCAGGTCGTTCTGGAAGCTCTGCCAGCTGGTGCCACGGTCGAAGGAAACATGAATGCCGAACTCGGTGCCGGCATAGAGCAGGCCGGGCCGTTCCGGATCCTCGCGCACCACGCGGGTCGGTTCATCGGCGGCGATGCCGTTCTTGCCGTCGGTCAGCTTCGTCCAGGTCTTGCCGAAATCGTCGGTGCGATAAAGATAGGGCGCGAAATCACCCAGCAAATAGCGGTGGATGGCGACATAGGCGGTGCCGGCATTGCGCACGCCTGGCTCGATATTCTGCACGCGCCCGCCCGGCGGCAGGCCCTTGGGCGTGATGTTGGTCCAGCTCTTGCCGCCATCGCGGGTGACATGCACGAGGCCATCGTTGGAGCCGGCCCAGATCACGCCGGGCTGCACCGCGCTTTCGCGGATGGCATAGACGGTGGAATAGACTTCCTCGCCGGTCGCATCGATGGTGATCGGATCACCCGAGGCCAGCTGCCGTTCCGGCGGATTGGCGGTGAGATCGGGGCTGATCACTTCCCAGTTGACGCCGCCGTCCTTCGAGCGGTGCACATATTGCGAGCCATAATAGATGGTGCTGGGCTCGGTGGGATGCACCTCCATTGGCGCCACGCGCTGGAAGCGGAAGCGCAGGTCTTTCGGATGGCTGCCATACAGGGATTCGCTGCCGATCCAATATTGCTGCTCGTTCTGGTTGGTGCGCAGATCGAGCCGGCTGAACTGGCCCTTGCAGCCGCCCCACACCAGCATCGGATCATCGATCTTGGGGATGGAGGGCCCGGTCTCGCAGCCGGGGCCGACGCGGAAGCCCTGGCCATCGCCCAGCGGACGGGACGGGATGATCACCGTGGTGTTGTCCTGCTGGGCGCCATAGATGCGATAGGGGAACTGGTTGTCCACCGCGACCTGGTACATCTCCGCCGTCGGCTGGTTGGCCTGGCCAGACCAGGTCTTGCCGCCATCCAGCGAGACGTTGGCGCCGCCATCGTTGGACTGCACCATCACAAGGCTGTTCTTGGGGTTGATCCAGATGTCGTGGTTGTCGCCGTGCGGCGTCTCCTCCACCTTGAAGCTCTTGCCGCCATCGACCGAGCGGAACCAGCCCTCGTTGCCGACGAACACGACATCGGCATTGTTCGGATCAACACCCAGCGTGGTGTAATAGAAGGGCCGCGTGGAGAGCCGGCCCTCGCTGTTGATCAGCGACCAGCTCTTGCCCTGATCTTCCGAGCGATAGAGGCCCATGCCGGGCTTGGCCTCGATCAGTGCGTAGAGACGGTTGGGCGCGGCAGCGCTCACCCCGATGTTGGACCGGCCGAACAGGCCAGTGGGCAGGCCGCCGCCCAGCTTGGTCCAGGTGTCGCCGCCATCGGTCGATTTCCAGATGCCGCCATCGGTGCTGCCCGAGGTGATGGTCCACGGGCGGCGGATGCCGTGCCACATGGTGGCATAGAGCACGCGCGGGTCATCGGCCTGGAATTCGAGGTCGGCGGCGCCCAGCGTATCGTTGATGAAGAGGACTTTCTTCCAGGTCTTGCCGCCGTCGCGAGTGCGGTAGACGCCGCGATCGGGCGAATATTTGAACGGATTGCCGGTGGCGGCGACGAACAGCTCGTCCGGATTGTTCGGATTGATGCGGATGGTGGAGATCTGGCCAACGTCACGCAGGCCGATGAACGCCCAGGTCTTGCCGCCGTCCACCGTCTTCCACACGCCGCGCCCGATCGAGACATTGCTGCGGATCTTGGACGAGCCGGTGCCGGCGTAGATGATATCCGGATTGCTCTCCACGACGGCGACCGCACCCATCGAGCCCAAAGGGATCTTGCCGTCGGAGATGTTGGTCCAGCTGTGGCCGGCATCGGTCGTCTTCCACACCCCGCCGCCGGTGGTGCCCATGAGGAAGGTGTTCGGCTGCGAGGGCACGCCGGTCACGGTGGTGACACGGCCGCCACGCCAGGGGCCGACCTGCCGGTAATGCAGGCCCGACCACAGCGATGGATCATAGGCCTGAGCCTCGGCAGCACAGGCAGCAGTGGCCAGAAACACGCCGATCACGGCTCTGAAAGCGGCAGTCTTCATCTTGGCCCCCTGCAGCAAATTTCAATGAAAACAGTCACATGCGCAAATCTGGCGCAATTTCCCCAACCGAAATCATGCTGATTCCCCGGCAAAAGGCAAGCGCGCTCATGCTCCCGTCACGGCGGCGGCGGAAGGATTTCACAATTGTAAGAGGATGGGGTAAATTGCCACTATGCTGAAACGTGACGCGGTCCTTTGAGGAGGGTTCGCCTTCGCGTGGGGACGCGGATGGCGGGGAAGAACGACAAAGGGGGTCAAGCACATGGTATCGTTGCCGAAATCGCTGCTCGCAGCCCAACAGGTGACCGTCGGTCTCCGGTCCCGCTCGCTGGTCATCGCCGGCCTGCTGCTCGGTTCGGCCTCCGGTGCGCTGGCCCAGCAGGCTGCGCCACCGGCACAGACGGCGGCCGCCGCCAATGAAGCGGCGGACGAGCAGATCACGGTCACCGGCTCGCGCATCACCCGCAGCGGCTTCGATCAGCCGACCCCGGTGACGGTGATCGGCGAAGCCGACATCAAGGCCGCCGCCCAGCCCAACCTTGCCGATTTCGTCAACCAGATCCCCTCGGTGGTCGGCAGCCAGACCCCGGCCAACAGCCAGCGCCTGCTGAGCGCCGGCACGGCCGGCATCAACACGCTGAACCTCAGGAGCCTGGGCACCAACCGCACGCTGATCCTCTTGGATGGCCGCCGCTCGGTCGGCTCGACCAGCATCGGCACGGTGGACATCAACACCATTCCGCAAGGGCTGGTGAAGGGCGTCGAGATCGTCACCGGCGGCGCCTCGTCGGTCTATGGCTCTGACGCTGTGGCCGGTGTGGTGAACTTCATCCTCGACAAGACGTTCACCGGCCTGAAGGGCGACGTGAGCTATGGCGAGACCACCTACGGCGACGACAAGAATTATCGCGTCAGCCTCACCGGTGGCCTGAGCTTTGCCGGTGGCCGCGGCCACCTCCTCCTGAGCGGGGATTATTTCCGGCGTGACGGCATCATTGGCGCGCCGCGCCCCTGGGCCCGCGACGGCTGGCACCTGGTGCAGAACCCGCGCTTCGTTGCCGGCAACGGCGAGCCGGAGTTCCTGGCCACGCCGCAATCCGGCCTCAACAGCCTGACCGCCGGCGGCATCATCACCGCAGGGCCGGCGCGCGGCACCTATTTCGGCCCCGGCGGCGTGATCCGCCAGTATAACTACGGCCCCAACCACCTCAACAACCGCGAATGGACGATCGGCGGCGACTGGGAGCAGGGCTTGCACTTCGACCGCACCTCGCTGCAGCCGGAAGAGAATTTCGCCAGCGGTTTTGCCCGCGCCAGCTTCGACGTGCTGGAGAATTTCACCGTCTTTGGTGAGGCCACTTACAACTGGAGCCGCGCCTACAACGATGGCGGCTATTTCACCAGCAAGGGCAACATCACCATCCGCAACGACAATGCCTTCATCCCGGCATCGGTGCGCTCGCTGATCGGTACGTCCAACCTCACATTGGGCTCCTGGGACGCCGACCTGCCGTCGCGGCAGAGCAACAATGTCCGCCGCCTGCAGCGCTATGTGCTTGGCTTCAATACCAATTTCGATGCCATCGGGCTCGACTGGAACATCGACGGCTATTATCAGCATGGCGTCACCAAGGCGCGCGAGCAGCTGCTGCAAACCATCAACCGCACCAGGCTGGATTTCGCCCGCGATGCCGTGCGGCAGGTGCCCGGCAATCCGGCCAGCCCGATCGTCTGCCGCGTCACCCGCGATGGCAGCACCAACCCGCTGGCGGCAGGCTGCCTGCCCTACAACAGCTTCGGCACCGGCGTGAACAGCCAGGCCGTGGTGGACTATATCATCGGCAACCCGTTCCGCATCCAGACCTTCAAGCAGGATGTCGCCGCGCTGAACTTCAGCACCAAGATCAACAATGGTCTCATCGATCCGATCGGCCTGGCCTTCGGTGTCGAGCGGCGTCGCGAATCCATCTCGGGCACCATCTCGCCGGGTGCTGACGCCGGCTGGGTGGTCGGCAACTACCTGGTCACGACGGGCTCCTACACGGTGACCGAAGCCTATGTGGAAACGCTGTTCAAGCTGCCGCTGGACCTCGAAGTGTCGGGCGCGGCGCGCTACACCAGCTACAGCCAGACCGGCGATGTCGTCACCTGGAAGGTGGGCGGCGCCTGGGAGCCGATCCCCGATCTGCGCTTCCGTGTCACCCGTTCGCGCGACATCCGCGCGCCGAACCTGCAGGAGCTCTTCGCGGCCGGCACGCGCAATACCAACTCGCTGTTCGATCCGTGGCAGAACGCCAGCTCGGTCCGCTTCACGCAGACGGTGGCGGGCAACCTCGCGCTTGAACCGGAAAAGGCCGACACGCTGGGCCTTGGCGTGATCTTCCGGCCGTCGTTCCTGCCGGGCTTTGGCCTGTCGGTCGATTATTATGACATCAAGATCAACGGGGCGATCGGCACACTGACTCCGCAGAGCATCATTGACCGCTGCTTCGATGGCAACACCCAGCTCTGCCAGCGCCTGACCGCGATCATCAACGGCGCCAACGTGGCGTTCGGATCGCCCGGCTTCACCCAATCGGGCGGTGCGCCGGGTGTTTCCGAATATCTGGTCGCCAACAGCCCGTTCAACTTCCTGACCCAGCGCGTGCGCGGCCTCGACATCGAGGCGAGCTACCGCTTCCGCCTGGATTCGATCGCATCGTCCCTGCCGGGCAGCATCGCCATCCGCGCCGTGGCCACCCACTATATCGAGGATTCGGAATCGAACGGCGTCGATCCGCCCACCGATACCGCTGGCGAGAACACCGGCGGCGGTCCGCCGAGCTGGATCTATCGCGCCACGCTCGATTATAATCTGGACAGCTTCACCGCGCAGTTCGCGCTGCGCGGCCTGTCGAACGGCGTCTACAACAATCTGTGGGTGGAATGCACCACGGCCTGCCCGGCGAGCAACGCGGTCAACCGCACCATCGCCAACAACCGCATCCCCGGTGCGGCCTATGTCGATGCCTCGTTCGCCTACACGCTGCCCATCGAAAAATTCAAGCCGCAGCTCTATTTCCGCATCCGCAACCTGTTCAACAAGGATCCGGTGCCGGTGGGCAAGGGCCCGTCGGACACGTCGAACGTGGAAGTCTGGGGCAACCAGACGCTGTACGACTATCTGGGCCGCACCTTCCTTGTGGGGATCCGGTTCAACTTCGCCGGCTGAAACGCAAGGCAGCGCCATCAGGGGGAGGGATTGCCATGATCGGAAACAGCAACACCGGCAGCCGCCGTCGCCTCATCGCGCGGCTGCTGCTGGCCGGGCTGGCGCTGGCCTCCGCCAGCGTCTCGCCGGCGCTGGCACAGCAAGGCGGCATGGAGATCAAGCCCGTGCCCTCCACGCCGATTGCCGACGGCTTCACCTTCGCTGCCGTGGGCGATCTCATCTATCTGCGGCCGATGCTGGCGACGGTGGAGCGGCAGTCGCCGGGCCTCGTGAAGCTGCTGCGCGATGCCGATGTGACCTTCGGCAACTTCGAGACCAGTGTGCTCGACCTGAAAACCACCAAGGCCAGCCCGGGCGCGGAATCCGGCGGCACCTGGATGCTGGGGGCTCCGGCCATCGTCCCCGATCTGGCGAAGATGGGGTTCGATATCGTTGGCCATGCCAACAATCACACCGTCGACTGGGGTGAACAGGGGCTGCTGGAAACGCTGGAACATCTCGAAAAGGGCGGGCTGGTGGCTGCCGGCACCGGCCGCAGCATGGCGGCGGCACGGGCGCCGCGTTATCTCGACGTGGCTGCCGGCCGCGTCGCGCTGGTGTCAGGCACGTCCAGCTTCTCGCCGGCGTCGCGCGCGTCTGATCCGCTCGGTGAAGTGCCGGGCCGGCCCGGTGCCAACACCGTGCGCACCGAGCGCGTGGGCAAAGTGAGCGCTGCCGATCTCGCCGCGCTGGCCCGGGTGGCGGGCGCGCGGCCCGGCACCCCGGTGCGGCTGGGCGGCGTGCGCTATGAAGCGACCGACAATCCCAAGACGCCGGTGGAGATCAGCTGGATCATCAACAGCCGGGACGAGGCGGCCAATCTGCGGGCCGTCCGCCAGGCCCGCCAGGTCGGCAACTTCGTGGTGTACACGCTGCACAATCACGAGCCGGGCAACGGCAGCCAGGTGCCGGCGCAGTTCGCCATCGATTTCGCCCACAAGCTGATCGATGCCGGCGCCGATGTCTTCGTTGGCCATGGCCCGCACCAGCTGCGCGGCATCGAGATCTACAAGGGCAAGCCGATCTTCTACTCGCTCGGCAACTTCGCCATGATGAACAACAGCCTCGATGACGTGCCGCTGGACATGTACGAGCAGTTCGGCGTGAACCCCGCCGATGCGACCCCGCCGGAGCTGCTGGCGGCGCGCAACAGCCGCAGCTTTGCCGATCCGGTGCTATATGAATCGGTGGTCGCCGTCAGCCGCTATGTGAAGGGCCAGGTCGCCGAGATCAGGCTGCATCCGATCGATCTGGGCACCGCTGTCGAAGGCGCGGCCAAGGGCGTCCCCGGCACTGCCAGCCCGGCTGTGGCGCAGCGCATCCTGGAACGGCTGCAGCGCCTGTCGGCCCCGTTCGGCACCAACATCACCATCGAAAAGGGCGTCGGCGTGATCCGCCTGCCGGTGCAGTGACAACGCGACACGCCGCCTGATCACATTCTCCACTTCTGTAAGGCTGACCCGATGCGCACCCTGCTGTTCTCGCTGCTTCTCGCCACCGCAGCGCCCGTCGCCGCCCAGTCGGCCAGCCTGGCGGCCGCCCATGCCAGGATCGCCGCTGATTACGACAAGACGGTCGCCGAAGTGATCGAACTGACCGAGATCCCGGCGCCGCCCTTCAGGGAAACCGCCCGCGCCCAGCGCGTGAAGGAGAAGTTCACGGCGCTGGGGCTGGAGAATGTCCACATCGATGCGGTGGGCAACGTGATCGGCACCCGGCCCGGCAAGGATCGGGCGGCGAAGGCGCTGATGGTCGCCGCGCACCTCGACACGGTGTTCCCGCCTGATGTGCCGATCAAGGTGCGCCGTGAAGGGGACACGCTGCACGCACCGGGCATCGGTGACACCACCGTCACCGTTGCTGCCCTTCTCACCTTCGTGCGCGCCATGGACGCCGGCAAGTTGGTGCCGGCGCGCGACATCATATTCATTGCCAATGTCGGCGAGGAAGGCCAGGGCGACCTGCGCGGCATTAGGCATATCTTTTCGGAAAGCCCGCTGAAGCCGCGCATCGGTGATTTCATCAGCTTCGATGGCAGCACGGTCGGCCGCATCACCAACAGCGCCGTCGGCTCGCGACGCTATCGCGTCGCCTTCAAGGGGCCGGGCGGTCACAGCTATGGCGCGTTCGGGCTGGTCAACCCCATGGTCGCCATGGCCGGCACGGTGAGCGGCATGTACAGCATCCCGATCCCGAGCGACGTGAAGACCACCTATGCCGCCTCCACCATCGCCGGCGGCACCTCGGTCAACTCCATTCCCAATCTGATCCTCGCCGAATTCGACATGCGCTCGGCCTCGCCGGCCAACCTGAAGGCGGTGGAAACCCGTTTCCTGAAGATCATCGAGGACAGCGTGGCGGCCGAGAATGCGGCGCGTGACACGCGCTTTGGCAAGATCAGCGCAGTGCCGGAACTGATCGGCGACCGCCCGGCCGGCAGCACGCCAGCCAGCGATCCGCTGGTGCAGGCGGCCGCCAAGGTGCTCACCGCCAACGGCTATGACGCAACACTCACCGCTTCGTCGACGGACAGCAACATCCCGATCAGCCTCGGCATCCCGGCCATCACGCTCTCGGCCGGCGGCGGCGGCTTCCGCGCCCACGCGCTGGATGAATATATCAGCGTGGAGCGCGGCGCCTTCGTGAAGGGGCTGACGACGGCGTTTGACATCGTGGTGGAAGCCGCAGCGATCAAGCGCAAATAGTCCGCGCGCGGGCTGGCGCACCGGTCTCTAGGCCAGGGTGACGGCTGATGGTTGCCGCTACCAGCGCTCCAGCCGATCAGGCGGCGATTTCCGTCATCACCGGTGATCCCGGCCGCCGCCGAACAACACCCGGTCGCCCCTGCTGTGGCTGGCTGGAACGGGCGCGGCGCGTCCGGTCCAGGCGCCAAGCTGGATGGCGGCGGCGCTGATCAGGGCATGGGCAACCATGCCAGCGGCAATCAGGGCGAAATACTGGATCGGCCGGGCATCGACGACACCGGCCAGCCAGGCGCTGCCCGCCGCGATCACCAGCACCCGCACCAGCGCCGCGAGCACCGGCCACAGCACCCGCCCGGCCCCCTGCGAAGCGAAATAGAGGCAGGTGGCGATGCCGAAGAAGGCATAGAAAGGTGCCACCATCTGCACATAGGCACGGGCGGCGGACCGCACCTCGGCATCGGCGGTGAACAGATCGGCCCACAGCTGCGGAAACAGCGCCACCACCGCGCCGATGCTGCCAGCCAGAAGGGCACTGTAGAATGCCGCCGTCCAGCCGATGTGGTGGGCGCGGGCAATCGCGCCGGCACCGAAGTTCACGCCCACCATGGCGGTGGAGGCCGCGCCCAGGCCGAACACCATCGGCACCACCAGCAGTTCCAGCCGGGCGCCGATGCCATAGCCAGCCAGCACATCGGTGCCAAAGCGCGCCATCGCCGAGGTGATCACCAGGATCGCCGCCAGCGTGCACAGCGGATTGAGCGCGGCCAGCCCGCCGATGCGCAGGATGCCGGCCATCGGTGCCCAGTGCAGCCGGAAACCCGAACCGTGCAGGCGCAGCTGCGGGCAGCGGCGGGACAGGTAGAACAGCATCAGCACCGTGGACGTTGTGCTGGCGATGAGGACGCCGGCCGCTGCTCCGGCAATGCCCAGCCGGGGCAGTGGCCCCAGCCCGAACACCAGGGCACCGCCGCAGCTGATCTGCAGCAGCGAACCCAGCACCCCCACCCGTGCCGCCACGCCCATGTTGCCGGTGGCGCGCACGATTGCGGCCAGCGAATTGGACAACCACAGGCTGGCAATCCCCACGAACAGCATGTCGGAATAGGCCAGCGCCTGTTCCAGCACCGCGCCTGATCCGCCCAGCCCGCCATAGATGCTGCGCCCGAACAGCAGGAACAGCACCGAACAGCCAAGGCCCATGGCCAGCATCAGCGCCAGTGCATGCACGGCCAGCTCCTCGGCGCCAGCCCGGTCGCCGGCGCCCAGCCGTCGCGCCACAGCCCCGGTGATGGTGCCGCCAAAGGCCCCGGCAGACAGCATGCCCATCAGCATCATCATCGGAAAGGCCAGCGCCAGCCCGGCCAGCGCTGCCGTGCCGAGCTGGCCGATGAAGAAAGCCTCGGTCATGATGGTGAGCGACGACAACACCATCGACACGATGTTGGGCGCGGCGAGGCGGATCAGCGTGGGACCGATCGGCGCAGACAGCAGCGGCGATGGGACGGCTGTGGCCATGTGTACTCCCTTCGGCTGCTCCACTTCGGCCCGAAGCCTTGAGTCTAACTCAGAACATCGGGCAGCACCAGCAACCTTCGTTACGGCCAACTGATCACCAGCACCTCCCAGTGCTTCTCACCCGCCGGCAGGCGCACGCTGCGCACATCGCCCAGCTTCGCGCCGCGCAGGGCGCGGGCGAGCGGGGCGCTCCAGCCGATCAGGCCACGACTGGCATCCTGCTCGTCGTCGCCCACCAGCGTCACCGTGCGGCGATTGTCGTCCTCGTCGGCAATCTCCACCATGCTGCCGAACAGCACCCGGTCCCGCGTGGTGTGGCTGGCCGGATCGATCACCCGGGCGGCAGACATGCGCTTGGCCAGATGGGCCAGTTCCCGGTCGATCTCGCGCAGGCGCTTGCGGCCATAGAGATAGTCGCCATTCTCGCTGCGATCGCCGTTGCCGGCCGCCCAGTGGACGATCTCGACGATCTCCGGCCGTTCCTTGTGCAGCAGATGATCATAGCGGGCGCGCAAGGCGGCCATGCCGGCGGGGGTGATGGGATTGCCGTCCATGGCCGTGCGATAGCGCGGCGGCGGCCCTGCGGCAAAGCCCGCCTTGGCAAGCGGGCAGACGCTTGGCATGGGAAGCGCATGATCCTCTATGGTATTCCCAATTGCGACACGGTGAAGAAGGCCCGCGCCTGGCTGGCAGCGGCCGGGCACGCCCATGATTTCCACGATTACAAGAAGGCTGGCGTGCCCGCCGATGCGCTCGCCCGCTGGGTGGCGCGCTGGGGCTGGGAAACGGTGCTGAACCGTGCTGGCACCACGTTCAAGGCACTGCCGGAGGCGGACAAGACCGGGCTGGATGCCGAAAAGGCGATGGCGCTGATGCTGGCCAACCCCAGCATGATCAAGCGGCCGATCGTGGAAGGAAATGGCGTGGCGCTCATCGGCTTCAAGCCCGAGCAATGGGCAGGAGCCTTCTGACATGGCGCGCTGGCTGGTGAAATCCGAACCGTTCAAATACAGCTGGGAGCAGCTCAACAAGGACGGGCAGACGGCGTGGGACGGCGTGCGCAACAACCAGGCCGCCCTCTATCTGCGCGCGATGAAGATCGGTGACGAGCTGTTCTTCTACCATTCGAACGAAGGCCTGGCGATCGTTGGCATCGCGCAGGTGGTGGGCGAGCATTTCATCGATCCCAGCGATCCCAAGGGCCGATTCCCGGCCGTGATGGTGGGCCCCAAGGAGCCGATGCCGCGCCCTGTCACGCTGGCCGAGATGAAGGCCGAGCCGCGGCTGGCCGGCATGGCGATGTTCCGGCAGTTCCGCCTCTCCGTGGTGCCGATCAGCGATGCGGAGTGGGACGTGGTGATGGAGATGGCGGCCCGCTGAGCTGGCTCAGCCCAGATCGGCGAGCAGGAAGCTGGCGGCAACAGCCAGCATGACAAGGGCGAACAGCCGGCGCACGGTGCGCATGCGCGCCTTGTCTCCCAGCAGGCGATGCGCGCCAGCGCCGGCGGCGACGATGCCGAGGTGGATGAGGGTGGCGATGCCGGTGCTGATGCTGGCCAGCAGGAATGCGTTGCGCAGCGACAGCATGTGGCCGCCCATGAACTGCGGCGCGATCACCATGAAGAAGACATAGGCTTTCGGGTTCAGCAGGTTGATGAAGGCGCCGGTGAGGGCCGTGATGGTGGGCCCCAAGGAGCCGATGCCGCGCCCTGTCACGCTGGCCGAGATGAAGGCCGAGCCGCGGCTGGCCGGCATGGCGATGTTCCGGCAGTTCCGCCTCTCCGTGGTGCCGATCAGCGATGCGGAGTGGGACGTGGTGATGGAGATGGCGGCCCGCTGAGCTGGCTCAGCCCAGATCGGCGAGCAGGAAGCTGGCGGCAACAGCCAGCATGACAAGGGCGAACAGCCGGCGCACGGTGCGCATGCGCGCCTTGTCTCCCAGCAGGCGATGCGCGCCAGCGCCGGCGGCGACGATGCCGAGGTGGATGAGGGTGGCGATGCCGGTGCTGATGCTGGCCAGCAGGAATGCGTTGCGCAGCGACAGCATGTGGCCGCCCATGAACTGCGGCGCGATCACCATGAAGAAGACATAGGCTTTCGGGTTCAGCAGGTTGATGAAGGCGCCGGTGAGGAAGGCGCGCCGCTGGATGCCGCCTTGTGCTGCCGTCGCCACCGGCAAGCCGGCGCCCCTCCATGTGTCGATGGCGAGCCAGAGCATCATCGCCGCGCCAGCCAGTCGCAGCGCGGTCCACAGCTGCGGCGCAGCCTGCAGCAGCGCCGCAAGGCCCAGCGCCGCCAACAGGCCATTGGCAAGCAGGCCGAGCGCCACGCCCCACACGGCGGCCAGCCCGGCCCGCCGGCCTTCGGTGGCGGCCAGCCCGGCCAGCCACGCCATGTTGGGCCCCGGCGTCAGCTCGATCAGCAGGACGGCGAGCGCAAAGCCGAGCAGGTTCAAGGGCTAGGCCTCGGTAGTCTTGGCCCGCACCGCCAGCGCTTGCAGATTGGCCTCGTGGTCGCTGCGGCTGAGGCGGTAGCGCGAGACGGCAAAGATCATCAGTGCCCATACCAGCCAGATCGCCGGCACATAGGTGGCGCCCAGCTGCCACAGGCTTTCGGGGCCCACCTGCGCCGGGCTGGCGCCCTTGGGAAACTGCGCCAGGGTGAGCACGAAACTGGCGGCCATCACGCCAAGGCCTTGCACGGCCTTGCGGATGAAGGTGTTGGCGGCAAAGAAAATGCCTTCCGAGCGCCGACCGGTCTTCAGCTCGGCGCGTTCGACCAGATCGGCCAGCATCGAGGCGGTGAGGGCCTGGAAGCAGATGATCAGGCCGACATCGATCAGTGTGACAAGCAGCACGATCCAGAAGATCGCCGGATCGCCGTTGGGTGGCAGCAGACCCAGCAACCGGAGCACGATCGGGGCCGGCAGCACGAGGCCGGCGAGCAGCCCGATCATGACGGCACCGCGCTGCTTGCCCAGCGTGCGGGTGACCAGCGGCGCCAGCCCGCCACCGATGGCGGCAGAGACGAACACCGTGGTGGTGATCAGCCCGATTTGCTGAGGTGAGAAGCCCCAGAAATAGGCAGAGAAATAGAAGCTGAGCGAGGCCGAGATGCCGGTCGCCAGCGCCCCGAAGATGGCGGCGGCGAACAGCGCGGCAAATTCGCGATTGGCCAGGGTCTCGAATATCTCCGCGAAGATCGCCTTCAGGCTGAGCGCGCGGGTGGGCGGCGCGGCGCGCAGATGCTTGATGTGGCCATGCGTGCCGATCGCAGAAACCATGATCGCCACGAAGATCAGCACCGAGGCGATCATGCCATAAAGCTGATAGGCGTCGCGGTTGAACTGGCCGTTGGGGATGGCGGGCGTGGCAAAGGCCGGGAAGATGAAACTGAAGTTCGCCACCGTCATGATGCTGCCGATCACCCACGCGAAGAACAGCCGCCAGCCAAACAGGGCGCTGCGTTCATCATAGCTGCGCGCCAGTTCGGGTCCCAGCGCCGTGCTGGGAATTTCATAGAAGCTGATGCTGATGCGGATCAGCGTGGCCAGACCCAGAAGATACCAGAACAGCGCCATCTGCGACCAGCCCGAGGGCGGATCCCAGATCAGGAAATAGAGGCCGGCTGTGGGCAGCGCCGAAGCATAGAGGAAGGGGTGCCGACGCCCCCAGCGCGAGCGCAGATTGTCGGACCAGTAGCCGATCACCGGATCGGCCACCGCATCGATCAGAAGCGCGATGGTGATGGCAAGGCCGACCAGCCGCGCATCCACCCCGATCACCTGGCTGTAGAAGATCAGCAGGAAATAGCTGAAGCCGCCATCCTTGATGCCATAGGCGCCGGCGCCGATGCCATAGGCGATGCGGGTGGCGAGCGAAGGCGTGCCGCTGGCAGTTCCCATGCCATCTCCCCAGATGTCCGCCGTCTGCGGGCGGTGATTGCGCCAACTATCAGGGGCTTTCGCCTGCCTGTAAAGCCGCGAGCCAGTCCATCAGCCAGCGCGCCGCCGGGCCGGGCGTGTGATCGGGGCGGTGCAGCAGCGCGATCGGGTAGGCGGTGCCTGGCCAGTCTGGCAGATCGAGCCGCACCAGCCGTCCGGCTGCGAGGTCTTCCGCCACCATCGGAACTGGCATGTTGCCCCAGCCGGCGCCTGCCTTCAGCAGCGCGTGCTTGGCGCTCATGTCTCCAAGGCGCCAGCTGCGCGGGCTGAGCACGCCGAAGTCCTTGCCCTCCGTGAGGCGCGAACGATCGGTGAGCACCAGCTGCAGGTGACGCTGCGCCTCGCCGGGTGCGATGCCGGGGCGGGCGAGCGGATGGCCGGGTGCAGCCACTGGCACCAGCGGCACCCCGGCCAGGGCGCGCTGCACCAGGCGCTCATTCACGCCATCCAGCGCGCCGCCGATGGCCAGCGTGGCCGAACCATCGAACAGCCGCGCCTGCACCGCGCCCAGCGCTTCGACATGCAGGCGCACCGCCAGCGTGGGGAAACGCGCCTGCAGGGCCGTGAGCGCGGCGACCAGCGTCTCGGTGGGGAACATCACGGTGACAGACAGCGACAGTTCCGCCTCCTGCCCCTCGCTCAGCGCCGCCACCCCGGCCTTGAGCGCACTGACATTGCCCAGCATCTCGCGGGCATGGGCCAGTACCAGCCGGCCTGCCTCGGTGAGCCTTGGCCGCCGCGTGCTGCCGCGCACGAACAGCCGGAGGCCCAGCTGCCCTTCCAGCCCGTCAAGCTGATAGGCGATCACCGAGGTGGCGCGGCCCAGCGCGCGGCCGGCGGCGGCCAGGCTGCCATGATCGGCAATCGCCAGCAGCACGGCCAGTTGATCGAGGGTGGGGGTGCCAATCTGCATATCGAAAATCCTGAAAAGATGTTTCGATATTATCCAGATTTTCTGCTCACAGGCGAGAGCCTATGTCTGCCTGCGTGCCGGCTGGTCCGGCGTTCAGGGAGTGAGAATGATGCCGAAGATCCTGGTGCTCTATTATTCGACCTATGGCCATATCGAGGCGATGGCGGAAGCGGTGGCCGAAGGCGCCCGCAGTGCCGGTGCGATTGTGGACATCAAGCGCGTGCCGGAAACCGTGCCCGATGCGGTGGCGGCGGCCAGCCATTTCAAGACCGACCAGGCCGCGCCGGTGGCCAGCGTCGATGATCTGCCGAACTATGACGCGATCATCGTCGGCGCGCCGACCCGCTTTGGCCGGATGCCGGGCCAGCTCGCCGCCTTCTTCGATGGCGCCGGCAAGCTGTGGGCCAGCGGCGCGCTCAACGGCAAGGTGGGCGGCGCCTTCACCAGCAGCGCCAGCCAGCACGGCGGCAACGAGACGACGCTGTTCTCGATCATCACCAACCTGATGCACTTCGGCCTCACCATCGTTGGCCTGCCCTACAGTCACCAGGGCCAGATGCGCATCGACGAAGTGGTGGGCGGCGCGCCCTATGGCGCCACCACCGTGGCCGGCGGCGACGGCAGCCGCCAGCCCAGCGAGACCGATCTCGCCGGCGCCCGCCACCAGGGCGAACGCATCGCCGAAGTGGCCGCCAAGCTGTTTGGTTGAACCTTTATGGGCGGGGGCGTAGAACCCCCGCCCATGAGCACCACTTTCACGCTGGACACCTCGACGAGCCGCGCGCATCCGGTGCCGGAGCCGGTGCGGCGGTTGACGGTGCCGGCGATCCAGAAGCGGAAGGCAAGGGATGGGAGCGGCGAGCCGATCGTGATGCTCACCGCCTATACGGCGCGCATGGCGCAGCTGCTTGATCCGCATTGCGATCTGCTGCTGGTCGGCGATTCGCTGGGCCAGGTGATCTATGGCCTCGACACCACGGTGAAGGTGACGCTGGAGATGATGATCGCGCACGGGGCGGCCGTGGTGCGCGGCAGCTATCGCAGCGTGGTGGTGATCGATCTGCCGTTCGGCACCTACGAGGAGAGCCCGGAGGCCGCCTTCCGCACCGCGTCCCGCGTGCTGCGCGAAACCGGTGCGGCGGCCGTGAAGCTGGAAGGCGGCGCGGTGATGGCGCCCACTGTGAAGTTCCTGGCTGAGCGGGGCATTCCGGTGATGGCCCATGTCGGCCTCACCCCGCAGGCGGTCAACGCGCTCGGCGGCTATGGCGCGCGCGGGCGCAGTGCGGCGGAACAGGCCAAGATCCTTGATGACGCCAGGGCCGTGGCCGAGGCCGGCTGCTTCGCGCTGGTGGTGGAAGGCGTGGTGGAGCCGCTGGCGGTGGCGATCACCAACGCTGTGGACTGCCCGACGATCGGCATCGGCGCCTCGGCCGCCTGCGATGGCCAGGTGCTGGTGGTGGACGACATGCTGGGCATGTTCGAGCGGGTGCCGCGCTTTGTCGAGCGCTTCGATGATCTGGCGGCACGCATTTCGGCGGCGGCGGCGGACTATGCGGGACGGGTGCGGCGGCGGGAATTTCCCACCGACGCGCAGCTCTATCGCTGAGGCTTTACCTTTCAGCGGCCGTGGGGCATTCACGCGCCGGCAATATCGGCGGTGGCACGCCGCCCTTTCAGGAGCATGATCGCCTTGGCCAACACGCCTGCCAAACCGGATGACGCCTTCCTGCGCGAGGTGGACGAGGAGTATCGCCGCTCGCAGCTCGTGGGCCTGTGGCGGCGCTTCGGCAAGCTGATCATCGCCGCGGTTGTGCTGGGCCTCGCGGCGCTGGCCGGCTTCCTGTGGTGGCAGGACCAGAAGGCGAAGACCGCCGGCGAAGCCGGGGCCAATCTGGTGCGCGCCATGGAACAGCTGGAAGTGGGCGACGGAGCCAAGGCCCGGCCGGTGCTGGACGCCATGACCCGCGACGGGCCCGGCGCCTATGCCGGCCTTGCCCGCATGGTGCTGGCCAATGATGCGCTGGCTGGCGGCGACAAGGCCAAGGCGCGCGGCCTCTATGAAGCGGTGGCGCGCGATGCCACGCTGCCGCAGCCGATCCGCGATGCCGCGCTGGTGAAGGCGGTGCGCGTCGGCTTCGACCAGCTCTCGCCATCGGATGTGGTGGCGCGGCTCAAGCCGCTGGCGGTGCCGGGCAACGGCTGGTTCGGCGTGGCAGGCGAGCTGGTGGCGGTGGCGCACATCAAGGCCGGCAAGCCAGACCTCGCCAAGCCGGTGCTGATCGCGATGGTGAAGGACGAAACGCTGAGCCCGTCCCTGCGGGGCCGCGCCGCGCAGCTGGCGGTGGCCGTGGGGGTGGATCCGGATGCGCTGGGGCTGGCCCAGCAGCCGGCCCAGCCGCTGGCCCCACAACCGGCACGGTGATGGCGCGATGATGATGGGCGGGAAGGGACAAGGGGTGACGATGAACGGCAAGCGCAGCCTGCTGCTGCTGCTGGCGGCCAGCCTTGCACTGTCCGGCTGCGGCATCTTCAAGAAGAGCAGCAAGACCCGCACGCCCACCGTGGGCGAGCGCATCCCGATCCTGAGCTTCGAAACCCGCGCCGAGGCGGAAACCGAACTGGGCGATGTCGCCATCATCCTGCCGCCGGCCGAGCGCAATGCCGACTGGACGCAGCCGGGCGGATCGGCGGCCAAGTCCGGCGGTCACCTCGAACTCGCCGCCAGCCCGGCGGAAGCCTGGCGCGCCAGCATCGGCAGCGGCAGCAGCGGCACCGCCCGGCTGAATGCCGCTCCGGTGGTCGGCGACGGCAAGCTGTTCACTATGGACACCAGCGGCGAGGTGCGCGCCTTCGAGGCGGCGACCGGCAAGCTGCTGTGGAGCGCCGGCCTGCGCCTCGCCAAGCGCAACAGCCGCGCCGCGGTTGGTGGCGGCGTCTCCTATGGCGATGGCCGTGTGTATGTGACCAGCGGCCAGGGCCTCGCCGGCGCCTTCGACGCCGGCAGCGGCGAGAAATTGTGGGAACGCCCGCTGGTGCAGCCGCTGCGCGGTGCGCCCAGCGTAACCGCCAACCATGTCTTTGTACTCAGCCAAGACAACCAGCTCCACGCGCTCAACCCGGCCAATGGCGATCTGCAATGGTCGGTGTCGGGCACGGTGGAAGTGGCCTGCATCCTGGGCACCGGGGCGCCCGCCGTGGTGCTGGATACCGTGGTCGCCGGCTTCTGTTCGGGCGAGTTGAACGCCCTGCGCGCCGAAAATGGCCGCACCGTCTGGCAGGACCAGCTGGCCCGCACCGGCCGCTCCACCGCCATGGCGGCGCTGGCCGACATCGATGCCTCCCCCGTGGTGGATCGCGGCCGGGTGTTCGCTGTCGGCCATGGCGGCCGCATGGTCAGCCTGGAACTGGCCACTGGCCAGCGCGTCTGGGAACGCAATTTTGCTGGCGTGTGGACGCCGTGGGTGGCCGGCGACTATCTCTATCTCGTCACCATCGAGGGCGAGGTGGTGTGCATCACCCGCGCCGAAGGCAAGGTACGCTGGGTGAGCCGGCTCGATCAGTATCGCAAGCCCAAGAAGAAGCAGGGGCCGATCCAGTGGGCCGGTCCGGTGCTGGCTGGCGAGCGGCTGTGGCTGGCCGGTTCCAATCGCGAGCTGGTGGCGGTCGATGCCTATGAAGGCAAGCGGCTGGCCACGCTGAAGCTCAAGGCGCCGGCCTATCTGCCGCCGGTGGTGGCAGGCGGCATGATGTATGTGCTGACTGACGATGGCACGCTGACGGCCTATCGCTGAGCGGCCTATCGTTAATGGCGCCGCGCTGGTATGGCGCGGCGGCAATGACTGGTACCATCCTTGATATTCCCGCCGATCTGCCCCGCGTGGCGATCGTCGGCCGGCCCAATGTGGGCAAATCCACCCTGTTCAACCGGCTTGTCGGTCGCCGGCTTGCGCTGGTTGACGATCAGCCGGGCGTGACGCGCGACCGCCGTGAAGGCGCGGCGCGGCTGTTTGATCTGGAATTCGTCGCGGTCGATACTGCCGGCTTCGAGGACGGCAGCGATGAAAGCCTGTCGGGCCGCATGCGCGCGCAGACCGAGGCGGCGGTGGGGCAGGCAACGGTGGCGCTGCTGGTCTATGATGCGCGCGCCGGGGTGACGCCGCTCGATCGCCACTTCGCCACCTGGCTGCGGCGGCGCGGCGTGCCGCTGGTGCTGGTCGCCAACAAGGCGGAAGGCCTGCAGGCCGAAACCGGGCTCAACGAAGGCCATGCGCTGGGGCTGGGCGAGCCGATCGGGCTTTCGGCCGAGCATGGCCTGGGGCTGGCCGATCTTTACCAGGGCCTGAAGCCGCACCTGGAGCCTGAGACGCAAGGTGCGCCAGCGCCGGACTCCGCCGGGGACGAGGATGCGGGGGAGGACGCCGCCCCCGCGCCGGAAGGTCCGCTGAAGCTCGCCATCGTCGGCCGGCCCAATGCCGGCAAGTCGACGCTGATCAACCGGCTGCTGGGCGAACAGCGGCTGGTCACTGGGCCGGAAGCCGGCATCACCCGCGATTCCATCGCCATCGACTGGGAATGGAATGGCCAAGATGGTGTGGTGCGGCCCGTGCGGCTGGTCGATACCGCCGGCCTCAGGAAGCGCGCCAAGGTGACCGACAAGGTCGAGAAGCTGGCGGCGGCCGACAGCAAGCTCGCGATCGATTTCGCCGAAGTGGTGGTGCTGCTGCTTGATGCAACGCTGGGGCTGGAATCGCAGGATCTGCGCATTGCCGATCAGGTGCTCTCCGAAGGCCGGGCGCTGATCATCGCGCTCAACAAGTGGGATGTCGCCGCCGATCAGAGCCGGCTGTTCCAGGGGGTGCGAAAGGCGCTCGATGATGGCCTGTCGCAGGTGAAGGGCGTGCCGCTGCTCACCTGTTCGGGCGCCACCGGCAAGGGGCTCGATGCCATCATCCAGGCGGCGTTCGAAACGCGCACGCGCTGGTCGCGCCGGGTGGGCACGGCGGCGCTCAACCGCTGGTTCGAAGCCGCGCTGGACCGCAATCCGCCGCCGGCGCCGAAGGGATCGCGCATCAAGCTGCGTTATGTCACCCAGGTGGCAACGCGGCCGCCCAGCTTCGTTGTGTTCGGCAACCGCACCGATGCCTTGCCGGCCAGCTGGCAGCGCTATCTGGCCAACAGCCTGGCCGATGATCTGGACTTTCGCGGGCTGCCGATCCGGCTGAACTTCCGGGGTGGGAAGAACCCGTTCAAGAAGGACTGATGTGCTGATCCTCCATGATTACTGGCGCTCCACGGCGGCCTGGCGGGTGCGGCTGGCGCTGGGCCTCAAGGGCCTGCAGGCGACCCATGTGCCGGTGAACCTGCTGGCCGGGGACCAGCGCGGGGCGGAACATCGGGCACTGAATCCGCAGGGGCTGGTGCCGGTGCTGATCGATGGCCCGCTTGTGCTGAGCCAGAGCCTCGCCATCATCGAATATCTGGAGGAACGCCATCCCGATCCGCCGCTGTTGCCCGCCGATCCGGCGGCGCGCGCGCTGGTGCGCAGTGCGGCGCTGGTGATTGCGGCCGATGTCCACCCGCTCGGCAACCTGCGCGTGCAGCGCTGGCTTAAGGAAGAGATGGGCCAGGACGAGGCGGCGGTGACCCGCTGGCTGCACCAGTGGATGGGCGATGGACTGGCCGCGCTGGAGGCCTTTGCCACGCGCCATGGCGGTGCCTGCCTGTTCGGCGATGCGGTGACGCTGGCTGATCTGTGCCTGCTGCCGCAGCTGTTCAACGCTCGCCGCTTTGGCCTGCCGCTGGACGGCTGGCCGCGCTTGCAGGCGGTGGAATCCGGCCTTGCCGAACGGCCGTGGGTGATGGCGGCCCGGCCGGAGCAGCAAAGTGATTCAGTGTTAATTTGAAGCCGCTGTGCACGGCGGTTGAAACCATTATGGTTGATTCTGCGTAAGAAACGCGTAGAACCCGACACAGGGTTCAGGGTCATTTCTTTGGGGGCTATTATGACGGCAAGCGTTGATCGCATTCTGGCATCCACTGCGCGCACGCATCGCGCATTTGCGCTGTCTGCAGCGACGCTGCTGCTGGCCGGGACTGCGCTGGTGCCGGCGGCGGCACAGGTGGCCGATCTCGGCGGCCTGACCCGCGTGACCTTCGATTTCGCGAACTTCAATCCGCCCGGGATCGGCATCATTCCCGCCGAGATCACCAACGGCACGGTGCGCGCCAGCATCACCGGCAGCGTCACCTATGGCGGCAACCTCACTGACAGCATCGGCCTGTTGACCTTCCGCAAGGAAGGCGCCGGCACGCTGACCCTGAGCGGGGTCAACACCCACGGCGGCAACACCGTGGTGAGCAACGGCACCCTGCAACTGGGCTCGGCCACGGCGCTTTCGGCCAATTCGGCGCTGTTCATTGGCGGCCCGGTGGGCGTGGCAGCCATCCTCGACATGAACGGCTTCTCCGGCGCCGCCACCGGCCTCTTGGCCACGACCGGCCGCGCCATCGTGACGGCGGGCAGCGGCCCGGCGACGCTGACCATCAACACCGCGCTCAACCGCGTCTACAACGGCGGCCTCCAGGGCGCGCTCAGCATCGTCAAGGATGGTGCCGGCATCCAGACCTTCAACGGCTCCTTCGAGCCGGGGCTGGCGCCGACGACAATGACCGGCACGATCACGCTCAATGCCGGCGGCATCTCGATCGGCTCTGACAACGCGCTGGGCACCGGCAACCTGATCGTCAATGGCGCCGGCACGCTGACCACCGGCACCATTGGCCTGCGCCTGTTCGACAATGACATCGTGCTGAACAACGCGCTCACCGTGCTGGTGGGCAATGGCCGCGAGTTCAACCTGGGCGGCGACATCGGCGGTACCGGCAGCCTGGTGAAGACCGGCATCGGCACGCTGCGCCTGCTGGGCGACAACAGCTATTCGGGCGGCACCACGCTGACGGCCGGCCGGGTGGAGCTGGGCGGCAACAATGCGCTCGGCACCGGCCTGGTGACGGTGACCGGCGTGACGACACTGGCGGCGACCAATCCGGCCTTCAGCCTGTCTGTCGCCAATGACTTCAACATCAACGCGCAGGATCTGCGGGTTGAGACCGGCAATGCCGGCTCGGTGTTCGAACTGACCGGCGATATCGTCGGCAGCCGCAACATCATCATCGGGGGTGGCAGCCAGGGCACGCTGCGCCTCGCTGGCGACAACGGCGGCCACACCGGCACGATCGCGGTGGACAGCGGCGTGCTCGAACTGGCCAGCGCCGGCGCTGCCGGCAGCGCCACTGCGATCCGGCTGGCCAATGCCACCACGCTGAGCATCGATGCTGCTGGTGTTGCGGTGGGCAGCACGATTGCCAGCCGCACCGGTTCCGGCGCCGTGGAGGCGACCATCAACACCAACGCCTTCAACGCCACGATCACCGGCCAGGTGCGCGATCACAACGCCGCACTGGGTGACACGCTGGGCATCACCAAGGATGGCAGCGGCATCCTCACGCTGGCCTTTGGTGATCTGATCGCCGGCACCCGCAATGAACTGACTGGCGGCCTGACCGTCGCGGAAGGCACGGTGAACCTCACGGGCGTGCTGGCGGGTAACGTCTCGGTGGAAAATGGTGCCACCTTTGCCGGCACCGGCACGCAGATTGGTACCCTGGTGCTGCAGACTGGCGGCATCCTGTCTGCCGGCAATGCCTTGGGTGGTGCTGGCAGTGTCGGCACACTCACCGTCGACACCCTTGTCATGTCTGCCGGTTCGAATGTGAACTTCGATCTTGGCGCGCCGGGTATGGGTGACCTTGTTGTGGTGACCGGCCCGCTGCAGTTGGGCGGTCTTCTGAACGTCAATGGGCTATCTGGCTTCAGCAGCGGCACCTACACGTTGTTCACCCACGGCAACGCGGTTTCGGGCAGCCTCGGCCTTGGCATGCTGCCCGCGGGCTATGGCTATTCCGTGGTCGTTGGCAGCGGCGCCGTGAACCTGCAGGTGTCGATCACCGATTTCTATTGGGATGGCGCCGGCCCGGCCGGCAATGGCGTGGTCAACGGCGGCACCGGTACCTGGAGCGCCGCCGGCACCAACTGGACCAACCAGACCGGCGTGGGCACCGAAGCCTGGCAGAATGGCGGCAATGCCTTCTTCACCGGCACCGGCGGCACCGTCACGCTGGCAGACAGTTTCACCTACGGCGCGCTGAACTTCCAGGGCAATGGCTATGTGCTCAGCCCGGCCGCGGCGCAGACGCTGACCGCCGCTGGCGGCGTCATCGACGTGTCCGCTGGCAACACGGCCACCATCAATACGGTGCTGGCCGGCACTGGCGGCCTGGCGAAGAATGGCAGCGGCACGCTGGTGCTGACGGGCGCCAACACGGTGACCGGCGGCATCACCATCAACGGCGGCACGCTGGCGGTCACCAATGCCGCGGCACTCGGCCCGGATGCCCTGTTCATCAACGGCGGCACGCAGACGCTGCGGTTCGACAGCAGCATGACGGTGGCCAACACCATCAATGCCAGCGGGATCGGCTACAATATCGATACCGGCGCCAACACGGTGATCCTGAACGGGTCGCTGTCGGGCGGTGGCGCGGACAAGCTGGGCAGCGGCACGCTGGTGCTCAACAACGCCATCAACGCCCAGCCCAACACACTGGCGGTCTTCAACGGCACGCTGATCGTCAACGGCGGCGTGCAGGGCGGCGTCTCCGGCGGCTTGAACTCCACGATCGGCGGCACCGGGACGATCACCGGCACGCTGGCGATGTCGGGCACGCTGTCACCCGGTGCTGCGGCGGGCCAGGTCGGCACGCTGACCGTCGGTGCCCTCAGCCTCAACGCCTCGTCCACGTCGCTGTTCGATCTGGGTGCGCTTGGCGGCGTCAATGATCTGGTCGTCTCCACGGGCGCTCTCACCATCAATGGCACGCTGAACGTCAATCCGCTGGCTGGCTGGAACATCGGCACGGGCAGCTACACGCTGTTCACCTATGCCGGCGCGTTGACCAACAATGGTCTCGATCTGGGCGCCAGCCTGACCAGCGGCCTGCCGACCGGCGTGTCCTATGCCATCGACACCTCGGTGGCGGGCCAGGTCAACCTGGTGCGCAGCTATGCCGGCGCCTTCAACTGGGATGGCAATGGTGCGGCTGTCGATGGCGTCGTCACCGGCGGCGCTGGCACATGGAATGGCAGTGCCAGCAACTGGGCCAATGCCGACGGCACGTTCAACCTTGCCTATGTCGATGCCGCTGACACGGTCGCCAATTTCGGCGGCGCGGCGGGCGGTGCGGTCACCCTGGCTGGCGGCCGCACGGCGGGCACCATCAACTTCACCACCGGCGGCTACATGCTGACCGGCGCTGCGCTAACCCTGGCCGGCGACGCCACGATCAGCGTGGCCAGCGCCATCAGCGCGATGATCGACAGCGAAGTGACCGGCGTTGACGGCCTCACCAAGACCGGCGCCGGCACCCTCGTGCTGAACGCCGCCAACAGCTACACCGGCGGCACCGCACTCGCTGCCGGCACCATCGTGGTGGGCAACAATCTGGCGCTCAGCACCGGCGGCCTGGCGATGGCTGGCGGCACCACGCTCACCGCGGGCGCCGCGGGCCTCACGCTCGCCAACGCGATCAGCACGGCGGGTGTCGGCACCATCGATACGGGCGCCAACACGCTGACGCTCGGCGGCGTTATCTCTGGTGCTGGCGCCATTGCCAAGGTCGGCAGCGGCACGCTCGTGCTCAATGGCGCCAACACCTATGCCGGCGGCACCGCGCTGAATGCCGGCGGCATCACGGTTGGCAACAGCGCCGCGCTGGGCACCGGCGCGCTGGCGATGGCTGGCGGTACCAGGCTCACGGCGGGCGCGGCGGGCCTCGCCCTCGCGAACGCGGTCAGCACGGCGGGCGTTGGCACCATCGACACCGGTATCAACACGCTCACCCTGGGCGGCGTGATTTCTGGTGCCGGCTCGATTGCCAAGATCGGCACCGGCACCCTGGTGCTGAATGGCGCGAACACCTATGCCGGCGGCACGGCGCTCAATGCCGGAAGCATTCAGGTGGGCAACAACACGGCGCTGGGCAGCGGCACGCTGGCAATGGCGGCCGGCACCGGGCTCGTTGCCGGCGCGCCCGATCTGGCGGTGGCCAATGCGGTCACCCTCGCCGGTCAGACCTTCATCGGCAATGCCGCCACGTTCACCCTGAACGGCGTGGTTTCGGGCACCGGCCGCTTCGACAAGATTGGCGCCGGCACGCTGGTCCTCAATGGTGCCAACAGCTTCAGCGGCGGTGCCTCGATCAGCGAAGGTGCCATCCAGGTCGGCACCAGCACGGCACTGGGCAGCGGCGCGCTCACCATGGTAGGCGGCACCAGACTGATCTCTGGCGCTGCTGGCCTCAGCCTTGCCAATGCCATCACCACGCTGGGCGTGGGCACCATCGACACCGGTGCCAACACGCTCACGCTGGGCGGTGTGGTGTCCGGCGCCGGTTCGATCGCCAAGATCGGCACCGGCACGCTGGTGCTGAACGGCGCCAACACTCATGCCGGCGGCACCGCGCTCAGCGCCGGCGCCATCACCGTGGGCACCAGCAACGCGCTGGGCACCGGCGCGCTGACGGCGGCCGATGGCACGACGCTGAATGCCGGCGTGTCGGGCCTCACGCTCGCCAATGCCGTGACGCTCAATGGCAACCTCACCGTGAACACCGGCACCAGCCCGGCCACGCTGGCGATGAGCGGCGTGATCGGCGGCGCAGGCGGCATCACCAAGACCGGCACCGGCACGCTCACCCTCTCCGGCGCCAGCACCTACGCCGGCCCCACCACGGTGTCGGCGGGCACGCTCAACGTCACCGGTTCGCTGGCCTCGGCGGTCACCGTGAACAGCGGCGCCACCATCACCGGCACCGGTTCGATGGGTGCGCTCACCGTTTCGGCGGGCGCTTCGATCAGCCCGGGCGCGCCTGGCACCAATGATGTCGGCACGCTTACCGTCAATGGCCCGGCCTCGCTGCTGGGCACCTACACGGTGAACGTGATCGGCGCGACCAGCGATCGCGTGGTGGCCACCGGCGCACTCACCGTTGGCGGCACGCTGGCCGTGGGCACAGTGACCGGCTCGCCGATCTTCAACCAGACCTACACCATCGCCAGCGGCGCCTCGCGCACCGGCACGTTCAACCCGGTCAACGGCCTCTCGCTGTTCGGCCCGGCGTTGAACGCCACGGTTGAATACACGGCCACCGCGGTCAATATCCGGCTCGCGCCAGGCAGCCTCGTGGCGTCTGCCAACGCCATTGGCGGCGCCACCGGCAACGCGCTGGAAGTGGCCCGCGCCTTCGATCGGGCGGTGGCCAACGGCTACAACCCGCAGGCCTTCGCGGCGGTCTACACCAGCGGTGCGGCGCTGCCGCGCACGCTGCTGCAGATGTCTGGCGAACAGCGCGCCACCGAACGGCGCGTCGTGCTGGAAACCAGCCGCGTGTTCCGTGAAACCGCGCTGGATCGCCTGAACCTCGGCCTCGCCTCGATGGCGGGCCAGCAGGTGGCGGCCGGTGATGCCGATACCGGCGCTGTCACCTTCTGGCTGCGTGGTGCCGGTTCCTGGGGCACTGCCGATACCAGTGGTGCTGCCACCGGTTTCACCACCGAACAGCGCGGCCTCCTCACCGGCATCGACTGGGCCAAGGATGGCATCACCGTTGGCGCCATGTTCCACTACACCAGCACCGATATCGATTATCGCGTGCTGGGCGGCAGCTCGAACGTGGAAACCACCGGCGGCACCTTCTATGCCGGCTATCGCAAGCCCGATCGCGGCCTGGTTGCCAACGCCGGCGTGAGCGTGGCCGGGGCCCGCAGCACTGGCGCCCGCGCCATCACCCTGCCGGGCTTCACCCAGAGCCTGCAGGGCCGCACCACCGGCACCACCTACCAGGTGTTCGGCGAGCTGGCCTATGATCTGGCCGGCAGCAGCAAGGCCCGGATCGAGCCGTTCGCCCGCCTGACCTATGTGCAGGCGGACATGAACGCGCTCACTGAAACCAACGGCGTCGCGGCGCTGTCGGCGGCCAAGCAGTCGCTGGATCTGGCGGTGACCAACCTTGGTCTGCGCGTCGGCACCGGCCTGGGCGAAAAGGTGAGCGTGAATGCCAGCGCCGCCTGGCAGCGCACTTCGGGCGCCCGCGAAGCCACCACCATCATCGGCATCCCGGCGGTGGGCCAGAATGGCGCCATCCAGTCGGTGGCGCTGGATCCGGATGCGGCGCTGCTGCAGGCGGATATCGGCTTCAACCTGTCGGACAGCGCCCGCATCAACGTTGGCTATTCGGGACTGATCGGCAAGAACAACAGCGATCACGCCGGCCGCGCCACGCTCAGCTTCTCCTTCTGAGCGCGGCGACCCTTCGGGGTTGAAGAGGAAGCGGCGGCGGCCTTCGGGTCGCCGCCGTTTTCCGTTGGGCCCTGCGCTATTTCACATGCTTGCCCGCGCCTTGCTGCGCCCCTATCGCAGCGCCATGACCGCGCCCGCCTTCTTCCTCTCCGACAATGCTGCTGCGCCCTGCCCGGAAGTGCTGGCCGCGCTGGCCGCCGCCGCGCCGGCGCAGGCCGCCGGCTATGATGGGGATGACTGGTCGCGCCGGCTCGACATGCTGTTCGCCGCGCTGCTGGGGCGGGAGTGCATCGTGCTGCCGGTGGCCACCGGCACGGCCGCCAATGCGCTGGCGCTGGCCTGCCTGGTGCCGGCCTGGGGGGCGGTGGCCTGCCACACCGAAGCGCATATCCAGGTTGATGAATGCGGCGCGCCGGAATTCTTCACTGGTGGCGCCAAGCTGCTGCTGTGCCCGGGCGATCACGGCAAGCTGACGCCTGCCGGCATCGAGAGGGCGCTGGCCAGCCATCGCGGCGACGTTCACCAGGTGCAGATGGCGGCGCTGTCGCTCACCCAGGCCACCGAATGCGGCACGGTCTACACGCCGGCCGAGGTGGCGGCGCTGGTCGCCCATGCGCGCGCACAGGGCTGGCGCACGCACATGGATGGCGCGCGCTTTGCCAATGCGGTGGCGCATCTGGGCTGCGCGCCAAGCGAACTGGTGGCCGGCCTCGATGCGCTGAGCTTCGGCTGCATCAAGAACGGTGGCCTTTCCGCAGAAGCCATCGTGCTGTTCGATCTGGCGCTGGGCGATCAGCTGCGCTGGCGCCGCAAGCGCGCCGGGCAGATGCCATCGAAGGGCCGCTTCAACGCCGCGCAGCTGATCGCCATGGTGGAGGATGGCGTGTGGCTCAGGAACGCCGCCGCCGCCAATGCCGGCGCCGCGCGGCTCGCCGCTGCCGCTGCCGCGCGCCTGCTGCACCCGGTGGAGGCCAATGAACTGTTCGTGCAGCTGGCACCCGGCGAGCCGGACGCGCTGCGTGCCGAGGGCTTCCATTTCTATGACTGGGGTGATGCCGGTTCCAACGAGGCCCGCTTCGTGGTGAGCTGGGACACGCCGCCGGCCGCCATCGATCGCCTTGCCGCAGCGCTGGCGCGGCACGGGTGACAGGGCCGCCTGCCAATCGCTTCACCGGGGAGGCGTGGATCGCCTTTGCCGCCTGCACCTTCATCTGGGGCAGCACCTGGTTCGTGATCCGCACCCAGCTCGGCGAAGTGCCGGCCAGCTGGTCGGTCACCTGGCGCTTTGCGCTGGCGGCGCTGGTGATGTTCGCGCTGTGCCTGGTGCGCGGCGAGCCGCTGCGGCTGACGACGCGCCAGCATGGCTTTGCGCTGGCCGTGGCCGCCACCCAGTTCGTGCTCAACTTCAACCTTGTCTATCGTTCGGAGCAATATCTGGCCTCGGGGCTGGTCAGTCTCACCTTCGCCTTCCTGCTGGTCACCAACACGGCGCTCTCGGTGCTGTTCCTCGGCGCCCGGGTCTCCGCGCGCTTCGTGATCGGCAGCCTGATCGGCCTGGCCGGCGTGGCGCTGCTGTTCGCGCCCGATCTCGCCAATCCTGCCAGCGGCAACACCGGCCTGGGCCTGGCGCTGGCCTTTGGCGGCGTGCTGTCGGCCAGCATCGCCAACGTGATGCAGGCCAGCCCCGCCGGCCGCGCCATGCCGCTGGCCCCGGGCCTGGCCTGGGCCATGGCCTGGGGCGCGCTGATCGACGGCGCGCTGGCCTGGGTGGTGGCCGGGCCGCCCCGCATCAGCTTGGAGCCCGGCTATCTCGCTGGCCTGGCCTATCTGGGCATTGCTGCTTCTGCCGTGGCGTTCAGCCTCTATTACCGGCTGATCCGCATCGTCGGGCCCGGTGCTGCGGCGTGGAACGGCGTGGTGGTGCCGGTGGTGGCGCTGGCGATCTCCACGGCGCTGGAAGGCTTTCAATGGACCGGCACCGCCGTTGCCGGCGTGGCGCTGGCGCTGCTTGGGCTGGGGATTGCGCTCAAGGCCCGGGGCAGCCCGTGATGTTCCTTACGTAACGTCCACGATTTCGCGGTCTGTGCTCGCCGTCAATATGACGGGCGGGAGAGCGACATGGTGTTTGAGCAGAACTGCCGCAATTGCGCCGTGCGTGGCCAGGCCCTGTGCGCCGCCCTGCCGGATGCAGATCTGCTGCCGCTGGCGCGCGAGGGCGTGCAGCGGCGGCTGGCGCGCGGCGAGGTGCTGGTGCGGGCCGGCGACACGGCGCGGCCCTGTGCCAATATCCAGCGCGGGCTGATGAAGATTTGCCAGACCAATCCGGCCGGGCAGGAGGTGATCGTGGGCCTGTTGTGGCCCGGCGATTTCGTTGGCGCGCCCTGGGCAGCGGCCGCCGAAGCCGGGCATGACGTGGTGGCGCTGACCCCGGTGACCCTGTGCCAGTTTCCCGCCCGCGTGATGGAACGCGCGCTGGACGCCCACAAGGCCATGGAACGCGAACTTCTCGCCCGCACCCTCGCCGAGCTGGAGCGGGTGCGCGCCCGGCTGGGCAGCCTGGCGCGTGCGACCGCGCTGGCCCGGGTGGCCGGCTTCCTGGTGGAGACCATCGAGCGCAGTGGCGCCGGCGATGGCGACAGCGTGACGATGATCGAGCTGCCGCTGACGCGTGGGGAAATGGCCGATCTGCTCGGCCTCACCATCGAGACGGTGAGCCGCCAGATGACCCGGTTGAAGCAGGCCGGCGTCATCGGCCTGCCCGGCGGCCGGCGGGTGGTGATCCAGGATCCCGATGCCCTTGCCGAAGCTGCAGACGATCTTGCCTGAAGGGAGATGGCGCGATGAAGACGATCCTTGTCCATATCGAAGGGGATGAAGGCCAGGCCGCCCGGCTGGCGGCGGCGCTCGATCTGGCCCGCGCCAGTGGCGGGCATCTCGTCTGCCTCGCGGTGATGCCCTATGCCGCCTATGCACTGGGCGATCCGGCGATGGGGGCCTTCCCGGTCACCACGCTGATCGACGCGGTGGAGGCCCGGCGCCGCGAGGAGCGGGTGACCGTGGAAGCCCAGCTGAACCGCGAGGGCGTGAGCTGGGAATGGCACAGCGCCGATGGCGACAGCAGCGACCGGCTGGTGGAACAGGCGCGCCTGGCCGATGTGGTGGTGATGAGCGCCGGGCCGTTTTCCCGCCAGGCCCAGCTGGTGCTGGGCATCACCGGCGATGTCGCCATCCGCGCGCCAGCGCCGGTGCTGGCGGTGCCGCCCGCGCTCCAGCGCTTCAATGTGGCCGGGCCGGCGCTCGTCTGCTGGGATGGCGGGCAGGAAGCGGCCAACGCGGTCAAGAAGGCGCTGCCGATGCTGCGGCTGGCCCAGAATGTGACGCTGCTCACCGTCGCGGAAAAGGACAGTCCCTATACGGCCCGGGCGGCGGCGGCCTTCCTGTCGCGTCACGATGTCCATGCCGATGTGGTGGAACGCGATGCCGGTGGCGCCAGCGTGGAACAGGTGATCCGTTCGGTGGCCGCCGAGCGCGGTGCGGCGTGGATCGTGCAGGGCGCCTATGGCCACAGCCGCCTGCGCCAGATGCTGTTCGGCGGGGTGACGCGCGGCCTGCTGGCCGAGGCCCCGGTGCCGATCCTGCTGGCGCATTGATCAGGATCAAGGCGCGCGGCGTCGGCTTCATGGCAGCATTTCTCCACCACTTCAGCAGATGGGGAGAGCAGGGCCATGAAGTTCGAATTTCGCGAGGAGGGCGCGGATGGCGTGGCGGCAAGCCGGTCGCAGCTGCCTGACAATAGTTTAAGGCGGCTGGAATTTGATTTGCCGAACAAGCTGTTGGCCCAGCTGGTCGGTTGCGGGGCGGCCTATCTTGCCGCGATGTATGTTGCCTTTCGCCAGGCTTCCGGGCTCGGTTTGATCTTCGTGGTCTTCGGCCTTGTGCTGGTTGCCTATTACGGTCTGCCGCTGCTGATGCAGCGCACTTCGGGCCGGCAGCAGGCGGATCAGGCAAGGCGGGGTGCTCGGAGGGTTGTTTCTGGGGGCATCGATACGGCATCCGGCTATCTGTCGGGACGCGCCGCCTATGCCCAGGTGATGACGGTGCCGCTGCTGATGGTCGCCTGGGCGATCATCATGGCGACGATGATGTAAGCCCCGGCGCGGCCAACCGCTTCGCCGTTCGGCAAGAGAGGTTGGTTCGCGTCCGGCACTGCCCCCCGTCTCCCACCCATCCTCCGGGAGGTGGAGCCGGGCGCGGGATCAACGGAAGGCCGCCACGCCGGGCAGGCGAGGCGGCCTTCCTTTTTTTGCAATGAGGCTCAGGCCGCCTTCCGGCCCGTCACTGCTTGTGCCAGCCGCCACAGTTTTTCCGGCGTGGCCGGCATTTCCAGCTGCTGGCCATCCAGCGCATCGATGATGGCGTTCATCACCGAGGGCATGGCGCCGATGGTGCCGGCCTCGCCGCAGCCTTTCACGCCGAGCGGGTTGGTGGGCGAGGGGGTGTTGAGCGTTTCGAAGACAACGGCCGGCGGCATCATGTCGGCGCGCGGCAGGCCATAGTCCATGAAGCTGCCGGTGATCAGCTGGCCGGCATCATCATAGACGATATTCTCGATCACCGCCTGGCCCAGGCCCTGTGCGATGCCGCCGTGGATCTGGCCTTCCACCAGCATCGGGTTCACCAGCACGCCGAAATCATCAACCAGCGCATAGCGGGTGACGGCGATGGTGCCGGTATCGGGATCCAGCTCCACCTCGGCGATGTGGCAGCCGTTGGGGAAGGTGGGGGCGGGCTTGCCTTCCTTCGTCTGGTAGCGGCTGCGGCCATCAAGCGCGCCCGGATGCCGGCTGGCGAGCTCTGCCCAGCTCAGCGTGGCATTGCTGCCGCGCGCCCGGAACAGGCCGTCGGCATAATCGACATCGCCGCCAAGGTCGGCGGCGGCCAGCGCGCTGCCACGCGCGATCATGTCGTCGGCGCATTGCAGCACGGCGCCGCCACCGAAGGCCATGGAGCGGGAACCGCCGGTGCCGCCGCCCACCTCCATGCGCGCGGTGTCGCCCTGCACGATACGGATCTGCGCCAGCGGCACGCCGAGCCGGGCACTGAGCACCTGGGCATAGGCGGTTTCATGGCCCTGGCCGTTGGACTGGGTGCCCACCGCCATCTCGATCAGGCCATCGGCGGCCACCTTCACATCGGCGTGCTCCTCGGTGCCGCCGCCGCCGGCGATCTCGACATAATAGGCCATGCCGCGGCCCAGCAGTTTGCCGCGGCGCCCGGCTTCGGTCTTGCGGGCGGGGAAGCCGGCCCAGTCCGCCACCTGCTTGGCGCGTTCCAGCACGGCCGGGAAATTGCCAATGTCGAAGCTGAGGCCAAGGCCGTTGGCGTGCGGCAGCTCGGCCGGCAGCAGCAGGTTCCTCGCCCTGATCTCGTCCACGCCCAGCCCCAGCTCGCGGGCGGCGGCTTCGATCAGCCGCTCCATGATATAGGCCGATTCCGGCCGGCCGGCGCCGCGATAGGCGTCCACCGGCGTGGTGTTGGTGACAACGCCATGCACCAGATTGTGGATGGCCGGGATACGATAGACACCGCCCATGATGCGCCCGCCGGCCATGGTCTGGATCGCCGGGCCGAACTGCGCCTGGTAGGCGCCGAGATCGGACCAGGTTTCCACCTTCAGCGCCAGGATGCGGCCCTGGGCATCCAGCGCCAGCGCCGCCTCGCTTTCCATGGCGCGGCCGTGCGTGTCGGTCTGGAAGGCATCGCTGCGCTCGCCGGTCCATTTCACCGGGCGCTTCAGATGCCGCGCGGCGTGCAGCACCAACGCATATTCGGGATAGAGGAAGCTCTTCATCCCGAAGCCGCCGCCGACATCGTGGGTGACGACCCGCACCTGTTCCACGGGCACCTGCAGGATCACCTTGGCGAGCTCCCGCCGCATCGAGGCGACGCCCTGGCTGCCGGTGGTGAGGGTGAAGCCAGCCGCCTCGTCATACTCGCCGAGCGCGGCGCGCACCTCCATCGAGGTGGGCGCCACCCGGTTCTGCAGGATGCGCAGCCGCGTCACGTGCGGCGCGGCGGCGATGGCGGCGTCCACCGCTGCGCCGTCGCCCACCTGCCAGTCGAACAGCGTGTTGGAGCCCGCCTGCGGCCAGATGGCCGGCGCGCCGGGCGCAGTGGCCGCGGCGATGCTGGCCACCGCCGGCAGCTCCTCGTAATCGACATAGATCGCCTCTGCCCCCGCACGGGCGGCCTCGCGGCTTTCGGCGACCACGAAGGCGACACCATCGCCCACGAAGCGCACGCGATCATCGGCCAGCAGCAGCCGCGGCGTCTTCACGTCGCCCGACAGCGGCACCAGGCAGGGGATGGGGCCATAGGCCTCGATATCCTTGTGGGTATAGACGGCGACCACGCCCGGCACGTCGAGCGCGGCCGACACGTCGATGCTGCGGATTTCCGCGTGGGCATAAGGGGACCGCAGAGTGACGCCATAGAGCATGCCCGGTCGCGCCAGATCGTCGGTGTAGCGGCCCTGGCCGGTGAGGAGGCGGGCGTCTTCCACGCGCGGTGTGGATTGTCCGGTGCCGAACTTCATCGCTTCATCTCCACAAGACAGGCCAAGAGGCCGGCGTGATAATCGGGGTGTTTGAGCCGGTAGCCAAGCTGCCTTTTCATGCGGCCGTTCGCCACGCGCCGGCACTCGCCATAGAAGGCCCGGCCCATCGGCGACAGCGCCGCCTGCTCCAGCGGCACCAGCGGGGAAGGCTCCAGCCCCAGCAGGCGGGCGGCGGCGGCGGTGACCGCCCCACCGGGGGCGGGCAGATCATCGGCGATATTGTAGAGCCCGGGCGGCCCACGCTCCATGCTGGCCAGCACGGCGCCGGCAATATCGTCGACATGAATGCGGCTGAAGACATGGCCAGGCTTGTCGATGCGGGCAACAGGCCCGGCGCGCAGCCGATCGAGCGCGCTGCGGCCCGGGCCATAGATGCCGGGCAGGCGGAACACCCGGGCTTGCGGGTGCAGGGCTTCCCACGCCGTATCAGCGGCCATGCGGCCATCGCGGCGGCCATTGCGCGGCGCGCTCTCGTCCACCCAGGCGCCGGCGGTGTCGCCATAGACGCCAGTGGACGACAGATAACCCACCCAGCGTGCTGGCGCGGCAGCGATGGCGGCGCCATGGGCGGCCAGCACCGGATCGCTGCCATCGGCGGCCGGCGGCACCGAGGAGAGGATGTGACTGGCGCTGGCGATGATGCCGGGCAGGGCGGGATCATCCAGGGTCAGCACGTCCGGGCCGGGGCGCGAGCGCACGGCGGTGATGGTAAAGCCAGCGGCACGGGCCGCATCGGCAATGCGGGCGGCGCTGTAGCCAAGGCCCAGGACGAGGAGATGCATGGCCGGCTTGTAGCGGGCCGAGCGCCGCTCGGCTAGCGCACGTCCGGCTCGCCCAGATGTTCGGCCTTCCAGCGCATGGCGTTGGACACGCGGGTATGGCCGCTGGGATGATCGAAAAAGATGATCTCCTCCCACGGGCCGGGCTCGATCTTGCGATATTGCGACAGCTTCATGGCGATGCGGGCAAAGCCATCAGGCGCGCGGGCGGTGTTGAGGCCGAACATGTCGGCTTCCTGCTCGTTCACGCGGATGACGCTGCTGCCGATCGGCGTCGACAGCAGGGACGGCACGGCAAAGATGATGACCAGCACGGGCAGTACGGCGGGATCGGCCATGCCGGTGATCCCCCAGCCCGGGCCATGGCGCGCCAGCAGCCAGGGCGCAGCAAGGCCGATGATGCCAAAGCTGATCGCCGTGAGCAGCGTGAAGACGATCAGCAGCTTCCAGACGTGATTGAGCACATAATGGCCCAGCTCATGGGCCATCACTGCCTTGATTTCATTGATGTCCTGCTTCAGCAGATTGTCGTTGAGGGCGATGCGGGTGGTGCCGAACAGGCCAGCGACATTGGCCGAGATCCGATCAGACTGGCGGCTGGCGTCGACCAGATAGACATTGTCGGCCGGCACCCCGTTGGCACGCGCCATCTTCAGCACCTCGGTTTTCACCGGACCATCAGGCAGCGGCGTGTATGTGTTGAACAGCGGCTCGATGTAGAGCGGCGCCAGCGTGATCGTGGCCATGGCCACCAGCACCGTCAGAACGGTGCCGCCCGCCCACCAGCCGCGGGGCCAGCGCCGGATGACGGCATGCACCCCCATCCACAGCAGCCCGGCCAGCACGGTATTGATGGCCACCGCGATTGCCGCCTCGCCGGCCCATTCGCCGAAGCTCTGGTTCGACAGGCCATAGGCATGTTCACGCACGAACTCGGTGTAGATGGTGAACGGCGCGGTGATCAGGGTGACGAGCAGGATATAGGGCACGGCAAACAGCAGCGCCGCCAGCGCCGGCCCCGCCTTGCTGCGGGCCCAGCGCGACAGGCCAGCCGCCCAGCCCAGCCGCAGCACGATCAGATTGGCCACAACGGTGACCAGGAAATCCCACAGGATCAGCCAGTAGCCGCCTTCGAAATAGGCATCCGACTTGGCGCGCGCCGCGCCCTTCAGTGTTGCCATATAGGCCTGCGTGGCCAGTTCCGGATCGAATGCCATCTGTGTCTCCTGTTGCCCGGCGTATTGCATGGATAATACAGTTGGGCAAGGCCTCAGCCGCAGGCTTTTCACAGCTTGTGGCGGGCTCATGCCGTGCCACCATTGCCGCCATGCTGAGCCGGGCCGACGATTATCCCATCCACCAGACGCCGGAGCCGATCGCCGTTTCCGGCACCGACCGCAATTTCTATGATCGCTATTTCTTCGGCGCGCAGGCACCCAATGGCAGCGCTGCCGTCGGCGTGGCGCTGGGCGTCTATCCGCACCTCAACATCATCGATTGCGCGGTGTCGGTGCTGTACGCCGGCCAGCAGCACAGCCTGTTCGCCAGCCGCATCCTCAACGGTGAGCGCATGGACCTGCGCGTGGGGCCGGTGACGCTCGACGTGCTGGAGCCGTTGCAGAAGCTGCGCCTCGCGATTGCGCCGAACGACACCGGCATTGCCGGCGAGCTGCTCTTCGAAGGCCGCGCCGCGCCCATCCTGGAACCGCGCTTCATCCGCCGCAACGGCACCCGCACGCTGATGGACGTGACGCGCATGACCCAGGGCGGCGCGTGGAGCGGCACGATCAGCGCCGCCGGCGTGCGCCACGATCTGGCCGGCTGGCGCGGCACCCGCGATCGCAGCTGGGGCGTGCGGCCGGTGGGCGCCCCCGACAGCCAGCCGGCCCAGCCCGCCGTGCCGCCGCAGTTCTTCTGGCTGTGGACGCCGACCGCCTTTGATGACTGGCACCTGTTCTTCCATTCCAACGATGACGAGCATGGCCGCGCGTGGAACCGTGCCGGCGTGCTGGTGCGGCTGAAGGATGGCGCCGAGTTTGCGCTGGAAGATGCGCGCATGGGCCTGGCCTTCCGGCCCGGCAGTCGCCACGCCGGCGCCGCCCGGCTGGAAGCCCGGCTGCCCGATGGCACGCCGGTGAGCGTGGATTTCGCCATCGGCGACAATTTCATGATGCGGGGCATCGGCTATGGCCACCCGACGCGTGGCCACGGCATGTTCCAGGGGGACGGCGTGCTGGCACATGAGGTGATCGATCTGGCCGGGGTGGACCCCGCCAACCCGATGAACGCGCATGTGCAGGGCCTGGCCAGCGCCAGCCTGGTGATCGGCAAGGCCGCGCCGGTGCAGGGCCGTGGCCTGTTCGAGCAGTTGTTCATTGGCCCGCACGCGCCATCGGGCTTTGCGGAGCTGTTCGATCTTGCCGGCTGAGCATCTCGCCAGGTTCCTGTCGGCCCATTGGGGAGAAGAGGTCAGCATCAGCGGCCTCAAGCGCTTCCATGGTGGTTCGGCGCGGCAGACCTATCGCTTCGATGCCAGCGCGCCCTCCGGCCGGCGCGAGGCGCTGGTGCTGCGGCGTGATCCCCCCTCCAGCCTGATCGAGACCGACCGGCTGGCCGAGTATCGCGCCATCCAGTGCTTTGCCGGTAGCGCCGTGCCGGTGCCGGAGCCGGTGTTCTGCGACACCGGGCCGGACAGTTTCGGCTCCCCCGGCTTCCTGATGCGCGAGGTGCCGGGTGGCACGGCAGCCGGCTTGCTCGAGCCCGAGCCTTATGGCGCCTATGCCGGGGCCATTGGTGCGCAATTGTTCACGGCGCTCGGCCACATCCATGCCGCAGCCCCCGAACGGGCCGGCCTGCCGGTCATGCAACCACAGGACGCGGCGCGCGCCCGGCTGGCGCACTGGCGCGCCGCCTTCGAGGCCGATCGCTTCCGCCCCGAGCCGCTGCTCGATGCAGGCTTCCGCTGGCTGGAGGCCAATCTGCCGCCGCAGCCAGAGCGCATCAGCATCGTCCATGGCGATTATCGCTCCGGCAATTTTCTGCATGATGGGGCAGGTCGCCTGCTCGCCATTCTCGATTGGGAGATGGTGCACCCCGGCGACGCGCATGAGGATCTGGCCTGGGCCTGCGATCCCTTGTGGTCAAACTTCTCCGGACGCCCCGGCGCCACCTACACACTGGCCGAGGCGATCGCGCACTGGCAGGCGGCTTCGGGCCTCATGCTTCACCCCGAACGCTGGCGCTGGTGGCGCCTGTTCGCGCAGGTGCAGGGGCTGGTGATCTGGATCAGCGCGGCACGTGAAGTGCTGGACGGCCGCAGCCATGATCCGGTGCTGATGTTCGCCGGCACCATCCCCTATCGCTTCCACAACCTCACCCTGGCCCGCGCGCTGGAGCGCCTCACGTGAGCCTGCCGCTTCCTGCCCTTCTTGGCGCCCTGGCCGCCGCGCAGGCCAATGAGGTGGCGCCGGCGCTGCAACTGCTCGGCCAGCCGGGCGCACCCGATGCCAATTATGCCGGCGGCACGGCAGCCACATCGGCGCTGATGCTGATGCTGGCCGCGGCTGAAACCGCCGCCGGGCCGGCGCGCGAGGCTGCCATGGCCGATGCCGCGCGCTCGTTGCTGGGTCCGGCGGCCGAGGGGCGCGACAGCCGGGCCGCCGCGCTGGGCGAACGGCTCGCGGCGGGGGATGCTGCGGCGCTGGCGCTGCTGGCTGCAGAAGCGGAAGCCTGCTGGCAGGCCATCGCCATCCCGCTTGGCCTGCCGCTGCCTGTCCCCGTCGATTGATAGGCGGGCAGAATCCGCTTTTCCTGCGCTGTTCGCTGACGCAACATCACCGCCATGCCTGATGCCCGTCCTGCCTCCGAACTCGTCGCCGTGCGGCTTGCCGATTATGCCCCGCCGGACTGGCTGGTGCCGCAGGTGTCGCTCGACATCAGGCTGGATGCCGTGCGCACCGTGGTGAGGGCGCGGCTGGTGGTGGAACGCAACGGCCAGCATGATCGCCCGCTGGTGCTCGATGGTCAGGGCCTCGAGACCGAGGCGATCATGGTGGATGGCAAGGGCTGCGCGGCCTGGCCCAATGGCGATGTGCTCAAGCTGGAGATCAGCGGCAACCGGGCGGTGGTGGAGACGCAGGTGGTGATCCACCCGCAGCGCAACACGCGCCTGATGGGCCTCTATGCCAGCGAGGGCCGGCTGGTCACCCAGTGCGAGGCCGAAGGCTTCCGGTCGATCACCTGGTTCCCTGACCGGCCCGACATATTGTCCCGCTATGAAGTGCGGCTGGAGGCGGACAAGGCACTTTATCCGGTGCTGCTCTCGAACGGCGATCGCGGCGCGACGCGCGATCTGCCCGGCGGTCGCCACGAAATCATCTGGACCGATCCGTGGCCCAAGCCGAGCTATTTGTTCGCGCTGGTCGCCGGCCAGCTGGCGGTGCGCGAGGACGAGTTCGTGACCATGAGTGGCCGCCGCGTGCGCCTGGCGATCTGGACGGCGCCGGCCGATGTGCCACGCTCCGCCCACGCCATGGCGGCGCTGAAGGCCAGCATGGCCTGGGACGAGCGCGTTTACGGCCGCGAATATGATC
>ERZ1066122.541-NODE-541-length-39418-cov-16.657191_pt1 | contig 39418 bp, 36 predicted proteins | sample MGYA00382769_ERZ1066122 | MGnify/ENA primary metagenome ERZ1066122 (study PRJEB33369, sample SAMEA5778352) | biofilm metagenome | biome: Industrial cooling water; feature: Water cooling tower basin; material: Biofilm | place: United Arab Emirates | collected... | reverse complement strand
CGTATGAATACATGAACTACTCCTTCAAGTAGTCCAAGAAATCGTCCGCACCCCCTGCTGGTCAATTTTCAACGCGCCTCAACACTCAGGACGTTCGAGCGGTTCCTGCCGCTGAAGGAAGCCAGTGACTTGGGCAAGGAGTCCATGCAGCAGCTTCTTGTGAAGAAGTCGGGGGGCATCACGGATGGTGTCCTCAAGTGCGTCCGGCGGGCCGCGCTGTGGGCGATCGTTGAAGGCGGCGAAAAGATCACGATGGAGCTGATCAAGCGCTCGAGCTTCATGCCGGATGTGGCGAGCCTGCTGGGAGACATGGCCGATGCTGCTTGATTCCCGCAATGCGTGCGATTCCGTGGTCTTGCGAGCTGACCCCATGCAAGAGCACGAAACCATCTCCTCCTTCCTTGACCGCGTCGGAGCGTCCTACGGCATGAGCAGGCTCGACCTGTTCAAGCGGCTCGATTCCAGCTGGGACTGGGATCGTAGGGCGGCCGACGTCGATCGGAACTTCCCAAGGAATCTCAACACCGCGCTCGGCGCGGCACTTGGCATGGAGCAGCCCGCGGTCCCATTCGACTTCCAGAGTGTGTCCGGAGACTTCCTCGCTGCGTCCTGGCGGACGGAGTACTGCCCGTCGTGCTTCCAAGAGGATCTGCTTGCTTCGCGGCCGCCCTACTTCAGGTGGCAGTGGGCCTCAGAAATCGCGACCTGCTGCCACACCCATGGAACCCCACTGCTTCGCTGGAGGCGAACCAGGAAGTGCGGCGAGCGGGTACTCCCGGTCGCGTGGGCCGCGAACCCGTCGCCCGAGGCTATCGAGGAATGCACTTCGCTAGCCTCCGATCTAGCGCTGGTGAAGCAAGCCACGGAAGGCGACCGGGCGGACGCAACCATGACGAGTTTGGTCATGGCTTTCGAGGCCGGTTTCCTTAAGTTTCGCGTTGACGAAGCTAGCGGGCGCCGTGCCTGCGTCGTTGCGTTGCAGGAGTTGGTTGAGCGCATTCGTGCGCTCGGCGCGAGCATGGAGGAGGGCGCCAACCTGCCCTTGGCGGCGCGGGTGCTCCCGGCCGAATCCAATCTCTTTGGGCGGCCCTTGAGGATGCCTCGGCACGGCAGGTCCCGCGGGTGCATCCAGGTCGTGACCGACCCATCTTCGGTCGCCTGGCGGCGAACGCTGAACTGGTTCGTCGCAAGGACGCTGCTCGGCGAGGGCGTGGACAGGTCGGCAAGCGACGTGGATGGAGATGCCTGGCTGGAGACCGTTGGACAGGCGACGGCGCATCCGGAGCTGCGGGATCGCTTGGCCAGGGTTTCGAGACTTCTGAAGACAGCCGCGAATCAGCCCTCGGGCGGGCGCCTGAGAGAGCGGGAACCGGTCCAGCGTGCCCGAGCCCAGTTCGAGGCGAGGTGGGGCGTTAACGGCCCTTTCAAGGAACCCCCGGGAGAGCGCCTGTGACCACGCCTGATGAACGCACGCGAGCCCTTGTTCAGGCCGGGGCATTCCTGAAGGAGCTGAGAGCTGACCGCACCCTGCCCGAATCCATCCGGACAGAGGCGCATCGACTGCTTCGGCACTACCCGTCAATCAGCGACGTACGAAGCATAGCCGTGGCAATTGCAGACCACCCATGGCTGCCGCTGCTTTCCGTCGAGCAGGATCCCGACTGGCTACGCGGCTACCGGCACGGCGCACACAAAGACTTCTAGTCGACGACCTTGACCGCCCCCAGGGCGGTCACTACCGCCCATTAATCAAGGAACACCAACATCCATGAATATCAACGAAGCCGTGGTCGCTTTCTCCGCTTACTACGCCACCGGCGAGGGTGTGACTCTCTTCGTCGTGATCGGCTCGAGCGTCAATCACGCCGAGAAAGTTTTCAGGGACAAAGTGCCGGAGTATTACCACCCGGGTCTCACCACATTCAGGTGGGACGACCCCTCTCCGGACTTCGTGGAGGTGAAGCGCTACATCCCGCAACCGGTGCTTGAGTTGCTCGCGAAGAATCCGAGGGGAACGACCGAGCATTTCTCCCACATGCACTACAACCTTTCATGACGACCGAGTTCGCTCGACATAAGGATCAACGCCACCTCGTTGGTCCCGCCTTGCGGGTCTTCTTTCGGATCGCCAGAAAGTGGGATCTATCCGCAGATGAGCAACGGCGCCTCCTCGGTTACCCGGCTCGCTCGACCTTCTATCGCTGGAGGCGCGAGCACCGCGGCCGCCTTTCAGGCGATACGATGGAGCGAATCAGCTGCGTCATAGGCATATACGGCGCGCTTCACGCCATATTCTCCGACGGCACGCAGGCGGACGGCTGGATTAGGCGGCCGAACGCTGCCCCGCAATTCTCTGGGCGGACCGCGCTTCAATTGATGATCGAAAGTACGACCCCTGATCTACGCTTCTTTCGGCGCTATCTGGATGGGCAGCTAGCGCCGGAGTGATATTGTTGATCCTCAATAGCCACGTCATTAGGAACTGGTATGAGCCGAGTTTTTGTTCCGACATCAGGACCTGGCGACTGGCGGAGGCTCCTTGCCGACCCGGAAAAGCATTGGGTCAGACGCAGGTCCGCTTTTGAGACCGCTGTCTCCTGGGAGCACGCCCAGAAGACAAGCCGCGGGATTCCTGTCGAGATCGCAGAAGCACTCGACAGGCATCCTGCCTTGGCCGGTGCACAGCTGCTTTTGGCCATTCCGGAACACAAGGTCAAACTTGTTGGGCCTGGAAAGGCCTCGCAGACCGACGTCTGGGCGCTTCTGAGGTCCGGGAGCGGCTTGATTTCGATGGCCGTCGAAGGCAAGGCGGGCGAATCCTTCGCTTCAACCATCGCCGAGTGGCTGAGAGAAGCCTCTGACGCCAAGAAGGTTCGCCTGGAATATTTGTGTCGGGTCCTGCAGATCAACCACCCGCCCGCAACCACCTTGCGATACCAGCTGTTTCACCGCACGGCATCAGCACTGATAGAGGCCGAACGCTTCGGTGCAGGGCACGCGGTGATGGTCGTGCAATCGTTCCAGGAAGACCCGCAATCTTGGGATGACTTTGTTGCTTTCTGTCGAGTTCTCGGTGCAGATCCGCAGCTTGGCAGGCTCTCGGAGATCCCCCGTGCATCCGGCCCCGGCCTTTATATGGGCTGGGTTTCGTGCCAAGTCGGAGCGGATGACGTAGTGGCAGGCACGGTTTGAGGCTCGCGATTCCGCCAGTTCCGGTGGCCATCCTTTTGACAAGCGTTGCTGAAGGCTGCAGCCCGCAGGCCGCCCCATGAATAGTCCCCTTGATCATTTCCTGCACCGCTCAGACGAATTGGCTGATTATCTCGAGCTTGCGTTCGACCTTCCGCCGTTCGAGGGTCAAGCTCGTTACCGGGCGAGCACGGTCGCTGGCTCGCTCGCACTTGAGCACGGGGGCGGTGTGCGCGGACTTCTGGCGATGGGGCTGGGCGTCTCCGCCGCTGTGCTGCTGCGGGCACAGTACGAAGCCGTCCTTCGGTCTGTGTGGATCTGCTACGTAGCCAAGGACGATCAGATCCGACTGCTTGAGCAGGATCTGTCCGCCGAGGCTGAGCTGGGGGCAAAAGTACTTCCCCAGGCTGGCGATATGCTCAAGGGCATTGAGCGTTCCGCTCCCTCGCCTGCCTCCCAGTCGCTCAAGAACTTCCGGACCCATTCCTGGTCAGCCCTCAACTCCTTCGTTCACTCAGGCGTCCACGCCATCAGCCGCCACCGGGACGGCCTACCGCTGCAGCTGGCTGAGGGCGCCCTTCGGAGCTCGAACGGCCTCTGTCTCCTCGCCGCTATGCAGTGCGCCGTTGCCACCGGGAGCCAGGACCTGATCCACAGGGTCGGCCTGGCCCAACGGACGTTTGAGGACTGCCTCCCGCCGCTGGACGGGTAGCTGGATCCCTTCACGCACCTGAACCGGGCGGGGGTTGGCCAGGCAAGCTCCCGGTCGCCTTCCCGTCTGAAGCCGGGATCAGGAAGGGCCGGGCTACCCGCCAAAACCGGGTTTTGACATCGACTAGTGACCACGGCGGGGTCTTGACCGGGGATGACACGATCTAGTGAACCCCGACAACCGCTCACGCCGGTCTCGCCCGGCCCCGCTGCTATAATTCCGAGTCTTTGCTCCAGCCCCGGAAACCGCCCATGTCCGTCCCCACCCTCCCGACCGAACGTTCGCTCGACCGTGAGTACACGCTCGAGCACAAATACACGCGCGAAGAGGGCCGGATCTACCTGTCCGGCGTGCAGGCGCTGGTGCGGCTGCCGCTGATGCAGCAGATGCGCGACCGCGCCGCCGGCGTCAACACCGCCGGCTTCATCTCGGGCTACCGCGGCTCGCCGCTGGGTGGCTTCGACCTGGAGCTGTGGAAGGCGCGCAAGCACCTCAAGGCCAGCGGCATCGAATTCACGCCGGGCCTGAACGAAGACCTGGGCGCGACCATGGTGTGGGGCTCGCAGCAGACCAACCTGTTCCAGGGTGCGAAGTACGACGGCGTCTTCTCGATGTGGTACGGCAAGGGCCCGGGCGTGGACCGCTGCGGCGACGTGTTCAAGCACGGCAACGCGGCCGGCACCTCGAAGCTGGGCGGCGTGCTGGCGCTGGCCGCCGACGACCACGCCTGCCGCTCGTCGACGCTGCCGCACGGCTCCGAGGGTGAGTTCGAAAGCGCGATGATGCCGGTGCTCAACCCGGCCGGCGTGCAGGACATCCTGGACATGGGCCTGCTGGGCTGGGCCATGAGCCGCTACACGGGCCGCTGGATCGGCTTCAAGACGATCGCGGAAACCGTGGAGTCGTCGGCCTCGGTGAACGTGAACCCGCACCAGCTCGACATCATCCTGCCGGGCGACTTCGAGCTGCCGCCGGGCGGCCTCAACATCCGCTGGCCCGATCCGCCGCTGGACCAGGAAATGCGCCTGCACCAGTACGCGGTGAAGGCCGCGCAGGCCTTCGCCCGCGCCAACCACATCGACAAGGTGGTGATGGATTCGCCCAAGGCGCGCCTGGGCATCGTCACCACCGGCAAGAGCTACCTCGACGTGCTGCAGGCGCTCGAGTACCTGGGCATCGACCGCAAGGTGGCCGAGGACATCGGCATCCGCGTCTACAAGGTCGGCATGACCTGGCCGCTGGAGCCGCTGGGCATCCGCGAGTTCGCGCGCGGGCTGGAGGACATCATCGTCGTCGAGGAGAAGCGCAGCTTCGTCGAGCGGCAGATGAAGGAGTACATGTACAACTGGGAGCATCGCCCCAGCATCGTCGGCAAGTACGACGAGCTCGAGAACTGGGTGCTGCCCAGCACCAACGAGCTGACGCCGGCGCGCATCGCCCGGGTGATCGCCTCGCGCGTGCAGCGCTTCTTCCGCAGCGAGCAGATGGACAGCCGCCTGCAGTGGATCGCCGCCAAGGAGAAGGAGCTGGCCGCGCCGCGCGCCAACTTCCCGCGCGTGCCGCACTACTGCTCGGGCTGCCCGCACAACTCGTCCACCGTGGTGCCGGAAGGCTCGCGCGCGCTGGGCGGCATCGGCTGCCACTACATGGTGACGTGGATGGATCGGAAGACCGATACGTTCACGCACATGGGCGGCGAAGGCGTCACCTGGTCCGGCCAGGCGCCGTTCACCGAGGAAAAGCACGTCTTCCAGAACCTGGGCGACGGCACCTACTTCCACTCCGGCTCGCTGGCCATCCGCCAGTCGATCGCCGCCAAGGTGAACATCACCTACAAGATCCTCTACAACGACGCCGTGGCCATGACCGGCGGCCAGCCGGTGGACGGCACGCTCACCGTGCCCGATATCGCGCACCAGGTGCGCAGCGAGGGCGTCAAGACGATCGTCGTGCTCAGCGATGACATCGAGAAGTGGAGCGACAAGTCGATCTTCCCGAGCGGCGTGGAGTTCTATGACCGCAGCGAGCTCGACGCGCAGCAGAAGCGCCTGCGCGAGGTGCCCGGCACCACCGTGCTGATCTTCGACCAGACCTGCGCGGCCGAGAAGCGCCGCCGCCGCAAGCGCGGCAAGATGGTGGACCCGGCCAAGCGCATCGCCATCAACTCGCTGGTCTGCGAGGGCTGCGGCGACTGCGGCGTGAAGTCGAACTGCGTGAGCGTGCTGCCGAAGGAAACCGAGTACGGCCGCAAGCGCGAGATCGACCAGAGCAACTGCAACAAGGACTTCAGCTGCGTGAAGGGCTTCTGCCCGAGCTTCGTCACCGTCAAGGGCGGCGGGCTGCGCAAGCGCAAGGGCACGGGCAACAAGGACCTGCTGGCCAACCTGCCGGCGCCGACGATCCGCGGCGACCTGTCGCAGCCCTGGAACATCCTGATCACCGGCGTCGGCGGCACCGGCGTGGTGACCATCGGCGCGCTGATCGGCATGGCCGGGCACCTGGAAGGCAAGGGTGCCACCGTGCTCGACCAGACCGGCCTGGCGCAGAAGGGCGGCGCGGTCACCACCCACATCCGCATCGCCGAGACCCCGGCCGACATCCACGCCGTGCGCATCGCCGCCGGCGAGGCCGACCTGGTGCTGGGCTGCGACATGGTCGTCGTGAACGATTACTGGGCGCTGTCGAAGATCCGCGCCGACCGCACCGAGGTCGTCATCAATGACTACCAGGCGATGCCGGGCCCGTTCACCCGCATGCCGGACATGCAGTTCCCGGCCGCGGGCATCGTCGAGGCCATCCGCACCGCACTGGGCGGCCGCGAGCCGCTGCAGGTCGCCGCCACCGAGATCGCCACCGCGCTGATGGGCGACGCCATCGCCACCAACCTGTTCATGCTGGGCGTGGCCTGGCAGCGCGGCCTGGTGCCGATCAGCTTCGAGGCCATCGAGCGCGCGATCGAGCTCAACGGCGCCGCCGTCGAGATGAACAAGACGGCGTTTGCCTGGGGCCGCCTGTCCGCCATCAACCCGCAGGCCGTGCTCGAAGCCGCCGGTCTGGTGGAAGCGCCGGCGGAAGCCAACGCCATGGCCGACTCGCTGGACGACGAGGCCATCAGCCAGTCGCTGGATGAGCTGATCGAGCGCCGCGTCAAGTTCCTCACCGACTACCAGGACAAGGCCTACGCCGGCCGCTACGTCGCGCTGGTGGACAAGGTGCGCCAGGCCGAGGCCCGCCAGGCCGACGGCTCGACCGCGCTCACCGCGGCCGTGGCCCGCTACTACTTCAAGCTCATGGCCTACAAGGACGAGTACGAGGTGGCGCGCCTGTACACCTCGGGTGATTTCCAGAAGCGCATCGAGCAGCAGTTCGACGGCGACTACAAGCTGCACTTCAACCTGGCGCCGCCGATGTTCTCCAAGCGCGATGCCAACGGCCACCTGGTGAAGCAGGAATACGGCCCGTGGATCTTCACCGCGTTCAAGCTGATCAAGAAGCTGAAGTTCCTGCGCGGCGGCGCCTTCGACCTCTTCGGCAAGACCGAGGAGCGCCGCATGGAGCGCCAGCTGATCACCGACTACGCCGCCACGGTCGAAGAACTGCTGGGCAAGCTCGACGCCGGCAACGTCGGCCTGGCCACCGAGATCGCCTCGGTGCCCGAGCACATCCGCGGCTTCGGCCACGTCAAGGAAGCGCACTTCGCCAAGGCCAAGGCCCGCGAGGCCGAGCTGCTGGCCCGCTGGCGCGCCTGACCTATGCTTGCTGTGGGAGGGACTTCAGTCCCGATGCCTTTCGCCGGAAAGCATCGGGACTGAAGTCCCTCCCACGGTTACAGGACGGCGTCGAGCGTGTCCCAGAGGCCCGGGTCGATCGTCGGCAGGGCCTCGAGCGCCGGGCGCGAGAACAGGAAGCCCTGGAAGCGGGTGATGCTCATGTCGCGCAGGGCGGCGAATTCCGACAGGGTTTCCACGCCTTCGGCCAGCAGGTTCAGGCCCGCGTAGCCGGCGCCGAAATCGTCGATGGCGGTGAGGAAGCCGCGCCCCTGGTAGTCCTTGATGATGCGCACCACGTGCGGCACGTCGCGGATCTTCTCGGATTCGGTGACCTCGAAGATCAGCTGGCGCGGGTCGAAACCGCAGCGCTCGGCCGCGGCCAGCGTCAGGCGGATGCAGGTGGCGGGTTCGTACACCGCGTTGGGCGCGAAGTTGATGGACAGGCGCGTGGCCATGCCCAGGCGCGCGGCGGTATCGATGGCCAGCACGCGGCAGGTCTGGTCGAAGCGGTAGAGCTTGTCCGGCGGCACGCGCGCGATCACCTCGGCGGCGGGTTCGCCCTGCTCGCCGCGCACCAGCGCCTCGTAGGCCCAGATGCTGCGCGCGGCCACGTCCAGGATCGGCTGGAAGGCCATGCGCACGCGGAAATCGAGCGTCTCGTCACCCCGGCACTGCGCGCAGGGATGCGGGCTGCTGACGTCGCCGAAGAATTGCTTGAGGTACATCGCAGGCTCCCCTGGCGCGGCCTCGTCGGACCGCGCGCCCGTGGAATTCTAGACCAGGCGGGCGCGGGTTCCGCGAACCGCGTGCGGGAAGCGATGGCGTGCGGAGCTTGGCTCCCCGCCGGGACGACGTCCCGGCGGGGAGGAAGGATCACGAGCGGATGGGGACCAGGGTGATCTCGACGCGGCGGTTCTCGGCGCGGCCGGCTTCGGTGCTGTTGCTGGCGACCGGGTGGTTGGCGCCGGCGCCGGTGATCATCAGGCGCTGCGGGTTGATGCCGCGGCTGGTCAGGTAGTCGCCCACGGCCTGGGCGCGCTGCTCGGACAGCCGCTGGTTGTACGCGGCCGAACCGATGCTGTCGGTGTGGCCGGCCACCTCGACGATGGTCTGGTCATACTCGGCCAGGGTGTCGGCGACGCGGTTGAGCACGGTGTACGAGCCCGGGCGCAGCGCGTAGCTGTCGAAGCCGAAGGTGATGGCCTCGGGCATGTCGAGCGTGATGTTGTCGCCGTCGCGCACCACTTCCACGCCGGTGCCGGCCATGCGTTCGCGCAGGGCCCGTTCCTGGTTGTCCTGGTAGCGGCCGATGCCGCCGCCGGCCAGGCCGCCCACGCCCGCGCCGACCAGGGCGCGCTGGCGGCGCTCGGTGGCGTCGTCGCCGCTGAGCAGGCCGGCCACGGCGCCGGCCACGGCGCCGATGATCGCGCCCTTCTGGGTGCGGCTCATGCCCTCTTCCTCGCCCTGCGGGGGCGGCGCCGAGGAGTAGCCACCGGTGCTCGCGCAGGCGCCCAGCAGGGCGGTGAGCAGGGTGGCGGACAGCACGGTCTTGATCGGGGTCTTCATCGCGAACCTCTCGTCGTTGGGGGGAAACAACGCGTTAGGGATACTCCCTTGCGCGGCCGATTTCCAATGACGGCGCCGGCTGCGTTCAGGAACCCGAACGGGCACTGAGCGGCGGGCGGGGTGCGGCGGGCTGGCCCGCATGAAGGCCGTTGGCGCGTGCCGGTGAACGGGCGCGGGGCCCGGGCCTCAGGCCGAGGCGGCCTGGTTCTTGAGGATGAGCTCGGCCAGCCAGGGCTCGCCCTGTTCCATCAGCTCCAGCGGCGTCTGCTGCCAGCCGGTGAGCACCATCGCCTCGGCGATCGAGAACTCGAGCTGCTGCTTGGTGAATTTGCGCTCGCCGGCGATCACTGCCTCGAGCACGGCGCGGCCCGGCATGGGCGCGTCCATCTCGGCCTGCTTGGCGGCGGCCGCGGCGCCGGGGTTGGCGCCGCCGTTGTTGGCGAGCCATTCGATGCGGCGCAAGGCATCGCTCTGCGCGTCCTTGCTGGCGTCCACCTGCGGTGCGGCCGCGGCCAGGGCCTTTTGCAGGGTGTTGAGCTGGCCGGCCACCTTCATGCGCTGCAGGTTGGCGGCGTCGCGCGCGTGCTCGGCGTCCTCGACGTCCTGGCGCAGGCGCTCGAGCTGGGCGGCCGGCGGCGGGCTGGCGCCCAGCGCGTGCAGGACGGCATCGAGGCGGGCCAGCCAGTCGGCGCGCTCGGGCAGGGCCGGGGCGGCCTCGATGCGGGTGCGGAGGTCGTGCAGCTGGGCGCGGGGGTCGCTCATGGGCCCTGATTATAGGCCCCATGAGGCCGGGGGCCAGCGCCCTGGCCGCCGGCCCCCCCGCCCGCGGCTTCACGGGTGGCAGGTCGTCTTCACCGGCGCGGGAACGAACCGGCGGGCTTCACAGCTGGTCGACCACGCGGCGCGCCAGCGCGACCGTGGCGTCGCGATTGGCGACATCATCGTCGGAGACGGTCACGCGCAGCTGCAGCGAGGTGTTGTTCACCAGCACGTGCAGCATGCCGGGGTTGGCGGACTCCCATACCGCGGCATCGCCCAGGCCATCGACCGGCGTCGACGGCTTCACCTCGGAGAGGCTGGCGACCAGGTCGCGCGCGAGCCGGGCATTCTGGTCGTCGAGCCCCTTCTCGCGGGCGCGCCGCTCGGCGTCGTCGGCGGCCTGTTCGCGGGCCTCGTCGGACACGGGCGTGAAGCGCGCGGCGAACTGCTCGGGCGGAACGTTCGCGTTGAGGTAGCCGACGAAGACTTCGTCCCAGGCCGGCATGCGGGTGCCCATCACGTCGCGCGTGCGCTCGCTGGCCCAGCGGTAGGTGATCATCGCCGCGCCCGGCTCGGCCTTGGCCTCCGCGTCGGCCGCGGCCAGGCCCGCCGCCTCCGCCGCCATGTCCAGCGTCACCAGCTCGTGCAGCCTGCCGTCCCAGTCGGCGAATGAAGGGCCCGATACGCTGGCTTCGCTGGCGGCGGCGGTCGCCTGTTCAAGCGATTCGATCGGCGCCGGCGCCGGGTCGGCGCGGTCGCCGCAAGCGGCCAGGGCCAGCGTGATGGCCAGGATCAGGGGACGTCGCATGGTGCACCTCGCTTGTAATGGCCGATGGGCCGGGACTATTCCCCTTACGGGATTCGGGGCTGTGAACAGGACATCGCCGCGCGTGTCCTGATCGACGGCGACACGACGTAAAAGGGATGACACGCGGCACGCGCCGCACGCCGAGAGTGATGACGATGATCCCGAACCTGCTTCGCCCCAGCCTGCTCGTAGCCGCGCTCATCCTTGCCACGCCGGGCCTGGCGGAATCGCCGCAGCCTTCACAAGCCATGCTGGTGCTCGACGCCTCCGGCTCGATGTGGGGCCAGATCCAGGGCAAGCCGAAGATCGAGATCGCGCGCGAAGCGGTGGACACCATGCTGGCCGGCTGGCCGGGCGGCCAGCTCGGCCTGATGGCCTACGGCCACCGCCGCAAGGGCGACTGCAAGGACATCGAACTGCTGCAGCCGGTGGGCGACTTCGACGCCGCCGCCATCCGCGGCCAGGTGGGCAAGCTGCAGCCGCGCGGCATGACGCCGATCTCGGACGCGGTGCGCCAGGCCGCCGAGCAGCTGAAGTTCACCGAGCAAAAGGCCACGGTGATCCTGGTCAGCGACGGCGAGGAAACCTGCAGCGCCGATCCCTGCGCGCTGGGCGCCGAGCTCGAGAAGCTGGGCGTGGACTTCACCGCGCACGTGGTCGGCTTCGACATCGAGGAAGGCAGCCGCGCGCAGGCGCAGCTGCAGTGCCTCGCGCGCAACACCGGCGGCCAGTACGTGGCCGCGCGCGACGCCGGCGAGCTGGGCGAGGCGCTGGGCCGTGTCGCCGAGGCCAAGCCGGCGCCCGGGCCGGCGGCGAAGGGCGCCGACGAGTGGATCCCTGGCTTCGGCCTGGAGGCGGAAACCTCGGACACGCTCGACGGCGAGGCCGAGGGCGGCACCACCGTGCACGAGTTCACCGTCGACCAGACCGCGCGCGACTGCCAGGCGATCTGCAATGCCGACGCCGACTGCAAGGCCTGGCACTACGAGCCGACCGGCAGCTACTTCATCGACTACCCGCGCTGCCACACCAAGGGCGGCACCTTCTCGGTGCGCCTGGTGGCGCAGGATGCGGAGTGGGTGGCCGGCGTGAAGCCGGGCGTGAAGCTGGTGCGCGAGGAAGCCGCCGAGTAAGCGGCGGGTAAGGGCCCGGCCGCGCTCAGCGGCCCGGGCCGACCTCGATGAACTTGAGGAACTCCGAGCGCGTGCGGGCGTCCTCGCGGAAATCGCCCAGCATCTTCGAGGTCACCATGCTGACGCCGCGCTTGTGGATGCCGCGCGTGGTCATGCACTCGTGCGCGCCCACCACCACCACGCCGACGCCGCGCGGCTGCAGCACTTCCTCGATGCAGCGGGCGATCTGCGCGGTCATCTTCTCCTGCACCTGGAAACGGCGGGCGTAGGCCTCGACCACGCGGGCGAGCTTGCTGATGCCCACCACCTTGCCGCGCGGCAGGTAGCCGATGTGCGCCTTGCCGATGATCGGCGCCATGTGGTGCTCGCAGTGCGACTCGAACTCGATGTCGCGCAGCACGATCATCTCGTCGTAGCCGGCCACTTCCTCGAAGGTGCGCTCGAGGTAGGCGCGCGGGTCCTCGCGGTAGCCGCTGAACCAGTCGCCGTAGGCTTCCACCACGCGCCGCGGGGTGTCGAGCAGGCCCTCGCGCGACGGGTCCTCGCCGGCCCAGCGCAGCAGCGTGCGCACGGCCTCCTGCGCTTCTTCCTGGCTGGGCTTGTCCATCCGATTCCTCCGTGTTCCGGGAATCCTACGCCCGCCCGAGTGAGAACGGGGTCGGGTTCACTTATCCCGAGTCGGCGCCCCGATCAACGATGGTCCGCCCGGGATAAGTGAACCTGACCCCGTTCCTTGGTGACGTGCCAGGCGAGGAGGCCGGCGGTGGAGACCATCGCGGCGGCCAGCAGGAAGGTGGCGCCGGCCAGCGGGCCCTGCACGTTGTGCGCGGCCACGAAGGCCAGGGTCTGGGTGAACAGGGTCGGGCCCAGGATGCCGGCGATGGAGTTGAGGCTGCCGATCGCGCCCTGCAGGCGCCCCTGTTCCTCCGGGCCGACGCGGGCGGTCATCAGCGACTGCGCGGCGGGGCCGGCGATGGCCCACAGCGCCGCCACCGGCATCGCCGCCCAGAACCAGTAACCGTTCGGCGCCAGCGCGTACAGCACGAAGCCCAGGCCGCCCATCGCCGCACCCAGCAGCACCGTGCGGCGGTCGCCGAACCGGCGCGTGATCGGCCCAATCAGCCCGCCCTGCACGATCACGCTCAGCACGCCCACCAGCAGCAGCGTCCAGCCGATCATGCGCAGGCCGTCGGGGCCATTCCAGCCGAAACGGTAATCGGCGTAGAGCACGAAGGTCATCGGGTACACCAGGTGCGCCAGCGCCATCAGGAAACTGACGCCGGCCAGGCCGAACAGCTCGGGGTGGCGGCGCAGCAGCTTCAGCGAACCGATGGGGTTGGCGCGCCGCCAGTCGAAGGCCGATCGGCGTTCGGGCGGCAGCGACTCGGGCAGCACGAAATAGCCATAGCAGAAGTTGGCGCCGCACAGCGCCGCCGCCACGTAGAACGGCAGGTGCAGGTCGATCGCGCCCAGCCACGCGCCCACCACCGGCGCCAGCGTGAAGCCCAGGCCGAAGGCCATGCCCAGCCGCCCAAACGCCTTGGAACGGTCCGCCGGCGCGGTGACGTCGGCGATGTAGGCATTCGCGGTGCTGAAGCTGGCCGAGGTGACGCCGCCAAGCAGGCGGGCGATGAACAGGATCGGCAGCGTGTCGGCCAGGGCCATGATCAGGAAGTCGAGCGCCAGACCGGCGTTCGAGATCAGGATCACGGGCCGCCGCCCGAAGCGGTCCGACAGCGCGCCCTGCACCGGCGAGGCGAAGAACTGCATCAGCATGAAGCCGGTCGCGAACAGGCCGTGCCAGATCGTGCCGGTGGCGATCTCGCCGCCGGTGACCTGCTTGAGCAGCGGCGGCAGCACCGGGATCACGACGCCGAAGGCCAGCACGTCCACCAGCACGGTGATGAAGATGAAGGCCAGCGCGGCACGGCGCGCGGGCGGCGCAGCAGGGGAGGCGTCCAAGCGGCGGGTCCGGGTGGGAGGCGCGCAGTCTATCCGAAGGCCCGTCCGCCTACGGCGTGGTCCAGGTGGACCGCCAGCCGCTGCCGGCGCGCTCGAAGCGGGCGCGGACATGGCCCTGGGCCGACAGCGACAGCCAGTCCAGCGACTGCACCTGCAGCCGGGCCAGCGCGAAATGGCCGCGCGCCAGGTCCAGCGCCGCGGCATCCAGCGGCGGCGCGCCCAGTCCGGGCGGCCCGCCCTCGCCCGGCAGGGCCACCGGGGTGCCGGGCGCCTGCGATCCGGCGTAGTTCTGCCGCGACGAGCGCCGGCTGGCGGCCCAGGCGGCGTCGGCCTCGGCGTCGTCCAGGTGCAGCACCACCGTGCCCGCCAGCCGCACCTGCTCGCCCTGCCCGAAGAAGCACCAGGCCACGCGCGGGTCGGCCTCGAGCTGGGCGCGCTTGGGGCTGCGCCGGTCGGTGTGGAAGGCGACGGTGCCGCCGGTCGGATCGACCGCGCGCAGCACGGCGTAGCGCGCCTGCGGGCCGTCGGCCGACGCCGTGGCCAGCACGCCCTGGTGGAAGGGATCGGAGCCGCCGCGCGCGCCGGCCAGCAGGCGCGCCCAGGCGTGGGTCCAGACGGCGTCGAGGGAATCGAACATGCGGCGATTAAGCCCGCGCCGCCGTGTCGGGGGCGCGAACGGCCGTCATTCGACCCGGCAGAACACGGCCTTGAGGTAGCGGCTTTCCTTCACGTGCGCCATGAACGGATGGTCGGCGCCGGCGCCGGCCACCTTCAGCACCTGCACGGTGCGGCCGGCGTAGAACGCCGCGCGGCGGATCATGTCCAGGAATTCCTCCTCGCTCACCAGGCCGGTGCACGAGCAGGTGAGCAGCACGCCGCCGGGCTTGATCACCTGCATGGCGAGCTTGTTCATGTCGTTGTACTTCTTCAGCGCCGCGATCACCTGGTCGCGGTCGCGGGTGAGCTTGGCCGGGTCGAGGATGACCACGTCGAACAGCTCGCCCCGCTGCTGCGCGTCGCGCAGGTAGTGGAACAGGTCGGCCTGGACGAACTTCACCTTCGCGTCGTTCAGGCGTGCGTTCTTCTCGGCGACCTCGAGGATCTCCTCGTCCAGGTCGATGCCGATCACCTCGTCGGCGCCGCCGCGGGCCTTGGCGTAGATGGCGAAGCCGCCGGAGTTGCAGCAGATGTCGAGCACGCGCTTGCCGGCGGTGAAGCGCGAGAGGAACTCGCGGTTGTCGCGCTGGTCGGCGAAGAAGCCGGTCTTGTGGCCGCTGCCCGGGCTGGCCCGGAACTTCAGGCCGTGCTCGGTGATCACGCTGGGCTCGGGCGCCGGCGGCGAGCGGAAGTCGAAGCTTTCCTGCTTCTGCACGTGTTCTTCGGCGAAGCTGTAGAAGCGGCAGCCGGGGAACTCGTTGCGCAGCGCGCCGTAGATCCACTCGCGGTAGCGGAACGGACCGGCCGAGAAGAACTCCACCACCAGCAGGTCGCCGTAGCGGTCCACCACCAGCCCGGAAATGCCGTCGCCCTCGGAGTGCACCACGCGCCAGGCGTCGGTGGTCTCGTCGAGCCTGAGCAGGTCGCGGCGCAGGGCCACGGCGGCGCGGATCCTCGCGGCGAACCAGGCTTCGTCGATCGCCTCGTGGCGGTCCTCGGTCAGCACCCGCAGGGCGATGCGCGAATGGCCGTTGTAGAAACCGCGCCCCACCCACTTGCCGCTGTTGTCGACGATGTCCACGAGGCTGCCCGGCTTGGGCTTGGCCACGGGTTTCTCCACCATCTTCTGGAAGATCCAGGGATGGTTGGAGCGGCGCTCGATCTTGAGCTGGATGACGGGCAGGGCGGCGTTGTTCATGCGCGAATGATACCGGGGCCGGCCCGGGGGCGCTTCCCGCCGGTGGGACAGGGCCTTGCCGACCTAGTTGGCCAGGGCCATTTCCACGCGGTCGCCGCCGGCGCGCTTGGCCCGGTACATGGCCTGGTCGGCGCGCTGGAGCAGGGCGTCGAGGTGCTCGTCGCCCGGCGCGGCCTGGGCCACGCCGATCGACACCGGCACCGGCACCTCCATGCCGTGCACGCGCAGGTGTTCAACCGCCAGCGCCTCGCGCAGGCGCTCGGCCACGATCCGGGCGCCGGTGGCGTCGGTGCTGGGCAGCAGGGCCACGAATTCATCGCCGCCCAGGCGCCCCAGCAGGTCCTCACCGCGCAGCACCCGGCGCGCGCGCTCGGCCAGGTGCTGCAGAAGCCGGTCGCCGGCCTCGTGGCCCAGGCTGTCGTTGACGCCCTTGAAGCGGTCGAGGTCGATCAGCAGGGCCGACACCGGCCGGTAGTGGCGGCGCGCCTCCGACAGCAGCCGCTCGCCCTGTTCGACCAGGCCGCTGCGGGCCAGCACGCCGGTCAGGGCATCCACCGAGGCCAGCTTGCGCAGGTCGTCGTAGGCCCGCTCGGTGTGCATCAGGATGAAGCCCAGGCTCAGGAAGGTGACGCCGACGCAGGCGTACATGAACACGGCCAGGTCGCTGGGGCCGGCCTCGAGCAGGCTGCCGTCGGGGCGCATGGCCAGCAGGTGCTCGATGAAGCGCCAGGCCGCGACCATCACGCCGAAGCTGGCGAAGGCGCCGGTGAAGCGCGCGGCCGAGAAGCCGCCGAACTGGAAGGCCGGCGACAGCGCCATCGCCACGCCGCCCAGCAGCACCATGGCCGCGGTGGAATTGACCAGCACCCGGGCGCTGTAGTGCGGCCAGACCACGGCGAACAGCACCAGCAGCACCAGGGCCGCCAGCACCGTGCCCCACCACGCCCAGCGCCGCTCGGGCAGGCCGCGGAAGCCGCGCACCGCCCGGCACATCTCGGCGAAACCAAACAGCAGCAGGCCGTTCCCCAGAGCGATCGAGACCAGGTCGGGGACATTGCCGCGGGCGGCCAGCAGCAGCCAGGCCAGGGGCTGCATCACCAGGGCCACGCTCCACATCCGCAGGTGCCGGCGGCGCTCGACCGGGAAGGAACGGCCGGCCTGGGTCAACAGCACCACCGTCAGGGCGCTCAGCAGCACCCCGATCAGCATCACCGAGCGAACATCCAGGCCCATCCCGCCTCCCGCCGACCCCTCCGACCGCACCTTACCTTACGGCGCGGCGGCGGGGCGGCCCGTGATTGACATCCCGTTCCCGGAATCGTGCCAGAATCGCGCCCCACAGAAGGGGAGTAGCTCCCGCTGCCGATATCGTCATCACGGGCCCGGTCCCCTCTCCGGCGCCCCGGTACGGCAGGCAGGCCCACGGGCCTGCGAGCGAGACCTTCGCCCACCGCCGCCGGCGGCCGCCCCTGACGGGCTGCCGCGGGCGTCCTTGGTCGAGGCAGCTCGCCACCGGAGAACCCCTTGGAAACCATCGGCACCCCGCTCATGTGGACCGCGTTCGCGGTCCTGGTCCTCATCGCCCTCGTCGTCGACCTGCTGGTCCTTCGGCAGAACGGCCCCCACAAGGTCAGCACCCGCGAGGCCGTGATCTGGTCGATCGCCTGGATCGCCCTGGCCATGGTCTTCAACGCCGGCCTGTGGTGGTACCTGTCGCAGGAGATGCCGGCGCAGGAAGCCAACCGCATCGCGCTCGAATTCCTCACCGGCTACCTGGTGGAGAAGGCGCTGGCGGTCGACAACATCTTCGTGTTCCTGATGTTGTTCACCTACTTCGCGGTGCCGGCGCAGTCGCAGCAGCGCGTGCTGATCTTCGGCGTGCTGGGCGCGATCGTGCTGCGCGGCATCCTGATCTTCATCGGCGCGGCGCTGATCGCCAAGTTCCACTGGATCCTGTACATCTTCGGCATCTTCCTGCTGGTCACCGGCGCCAAGATGCTGTGGGCGGCGGGCCAGGAGCCGGACATGGACAAGAACCCGGTGCTGCGCTGGCTCACCGGCCGGTTCCCGCTGGTGCGCCGCTACCACGGCGAGGCGCTGTGGCTGGGCCAGGGCAAGCGCCGCAAGTACACCCCGCTGTTCATCGTGCTGGTGATGATTGCGGTCACCGACGTGATCTTCGCGGTCGACTCGATCCCGGCCATCTTCGCCATCACCACCGACCCCTTCATCGTGCTCACCTCGAACGTGTTCGCGGTGCTGGGCCTGCGCGCGCTGTACTTCCTGCTGGCCGGCGCGGCCGAGAAGTTCCACCTGCTGGCCTACGGCCTGGCGCTGGTGCTGATCTTCATCGGCGCCAAGATGCTGCTGGTGGACCTCTACAAGATCCCGGTCGCGATCTCGCTGGGCGTGGTCGCCGCCACCATCGCCACCTCGATGGTGATGAGCCTGTGGATCAAGCCGCGCGCGCCCAAGGACGTGATGCCCGGCGGCTGAGCCGGGCCTTGCGGCCGCCCCGGGCGGCCCCCACGCTGGGGTGATGGACACCGAACGCCTGCAGCACGCGGAAACGGTCCGGCGGAATTTCCGCCGGGCCCTGTTGGCCAGCATGGCCTTCGTGGCCCTGCTCGGCGGCATCTTCTTCGCCGGACCGTGGCTGGGCGACCTGCGCCCCTTCACGCTGTCGCCGCAGTCGCCCGCGGGCCTGCTGGGCGTGCTCACCGCGCCGCTGCTGCACGGCTCGGCCGGGCACTGGCTGGCGAACAGTTCGGCCCTGCTCATCCTCGGCACCCTGGTCGGCACGGTTTACCCGCGCGCCGGGCTGCGCGCGCTCCCGGTGATCTGGCTGCTGTCCGGGCTGGGCACCTGGGTGATCGGGCAGTCGCCGTCCTTCCACCTGGGCGCCAGCGGCCTGACCCACGGGCTGGGCTTCCTGCTGTTCACCCTGGGCGTGCTGCGCCGGGACAAGGCGGCGATCGCGGCCGGCTTCATCGCCTTCTTCTTCTTCGGCGGCATGCTGCTGACGGTGCTGCCGCGCGAGCTGGGCGTGTCCTGGGAATACCACCTGTGCGGCGCCCTGGCCGGCCTGCTGTCGGCGTTCCTGTGGCGCCGGGCCGACCCGCAGCCGCCGCGGCCGCGCTACAGCTGGGAAGACGAGGCCGAGGAGGCCGCGCCGGAGCCCGAGCTGGAGCTGCCGTCTCCCGACGCGGTGCCCGTGCTGTGGCATCGGCCGCTGGAAACGCCGGGCCGCGGCCAGGTGCTGGTGTTCCGCCCGCGGCCTTCACTTGAGCGTGACGAAGCCGACGGAACCGAGAAAAATTCCTAGCGTTCCCTGGGGGCCTGGCGCAGACTCGGCCGAACCTTGGGAAGCAATATGTCCGGTCTATTGCCGTCAGCCTTGCCTGGTATCGCCGGCCTGCCCGGATCGCCCGATCCCGATGCCGAGCGCCTGGCCGAATGGTTCCGTGGCGCCACCCACAGCGCGCTCAACGCCATCTACATCTTCGAGCCGGTGCGCGATGCGCAGGGCGGGATCACCGACTTCCGCTTCCTGTTCGCCAACCCGCTGGGCGCGGAGCTGCTGCGGCTGGGCGGCCACGAGCTGGCCGGCCTAACGCTGCGCGAGGTGGTGCCGCCCAGCCGGGTCGAGATCGTGCTGCAGCAGTGCCGCGACGTGATGGCGGGGGGCCAGCCGATCGTCGAGGAGTTCGAGGTCGAGGAATACCCGCCGTCGATGCGCTGGCTGCGGCACCAGGTGGTGCCGATCCGCGACGGGGTGGTGATCACCAGCGAGAACATCTCGGCGCGCAAGCTGGCCGAGCAGGACCTGGCCCGGCGCGAGGAGTGGTTCCGCGCCGCGGCCGAGGGCAACCTCAATGCGCTCTTCATCAACGAAGCCGTGTTCGACGAGACCGGGGACGTGGTGGACTTCGTGTTCGCCCACGTCAACGAACAGGGTGGCCGGCTGGTGGGCATGGACCCGGCGGCGATGGTGGGGCGCAGCATCTGCGAACTGTTCCCGGTCAACCGCACCCACGGCTACTTCGAGCATTACCGTCGGCTGTTCCTCGAGAAACGCACGGTGGTCGACGAGTTCCCGATCCAGTCGCCCGCGCTCAAGGCCAAATGGCTGCGGCAGCTGGCGGTGCCGTGGTCGCGCGGCCTGGCGCTGAGCGCCGAGGACATCACCGAGGAAATCTCCCGCAAGCACGCGCTGGAGTCGCGGCAGCGGATGCTGGCGGCGTTCATCGAGCAGATCCCCGGGCCGGCCTGGATCGCCGACGACCAGGGCGTGGCGCGCCTGTACAACCGGCGCTTCGTGGCGCTGGGTGGCCAGCAGGCGCCCGCGGACGGCGAGCCGGTGTCGCTCGACGCGCTGTTCGGCGCACTGCAGGGCTCGGTTTACCGCCTGCAGAACGCCGAACTGATCGCCAGCGGACAAGCCTCGCGCAGCCTGGAGTCCGGCCCGCTCCCCGAGGGCGGCACCGCGCTCTACGACGTGTTCCGCTTCCCCATTGACGCCAACCACGAACGGCTGGCGGGTGGCTTCGCGCTCGACATCACCGACCGACGCCGCGCCGAGGAGCGGGCCGAGTACCTGGTGAGCCACGACGCCGCCACGGGCCTGTTCAACCGCGAGGGACTGGTTCGCCGCGTGGCCAGCCGCGTGGTGCTGCCGGGTGCACGGCCGCTGGTGGCGCGCATTTCGCTGCGCGAGGCCGAAACCTTGCGGGAAGTGCTGGGCTCGAGCTTCGTGGACCGGCTGGTGCAGGCCTATGCGGGTCGGATGACCGACGCGCTCGCGCGCTTCAACGCCGAGCTGGGCCGCGACGGCCCGGACCAGATGCTGCTGGTGCTGGACGAAGCCGCGGCCGCCGAACCGGCGCTGCTGGCGGCCTGGCCCCGCCTGTCGCGCGAGATCGAACTCGACGGCCAGCGCTACAGCCTCAATCCACGCCTGGGCTACGTGGCCTGCCCGCCGGACGAGGCGCCGCCGGATGCCGAGGCCCTGGTGCGTGCCTGCGACCTCGCCCACGGCCAGGCGGTGGCGCGGCAAACCACCGCCGCGATCGCCTACGCGCCCGAGATGGCCGAGCGGCTGCAGCGGCGCGTGGACATCCAGCGCGAGCTGGGCAACGCGGTCGCCAACGACGAACTGTCGCTGGTGCTGCAGCCCGTGTTCTCCGACGCGGCGGCCGGCGCGGTCGCCGGCGTCGAGGCGCTGGTGCGCTGGCACAGCCCGCGCCTGGGCTTCGTCAGCCCGGGCGAATTCATTCCCATCGCCGAGGAGTCCAGCGCCATCGTTGCGCTGGGCGACTGGGTGCTGCAGGAGACCTGCCGCCAGCTGCGCGCGCTCGACGACGAGGGCGGCGCGCCGCTGTACGCCGCGGTCAACGTGGCCGAAGCGCAGCTGGCCCGCTCGGATTTCGCGGACGGCGTGGCTTCGCTGCTGCAGCGGCACGGCCTGGCGCCCGGGCGGCTGGAGCTGGAGATCACCGAGCGCACGCTGATGGCCGACACCCAGGTGCACCAGGCCAACCTGCAGGTGCTGCGCGACCTCGGCGTGCGGCTGTCGGTGGACGACTTCGGCACCGGCTACTCCAGCCTGTCCTACCTGCTGCGCTTCGCGGTGGACAAGATCAAGATCGACCGCAGCTTCATCGCCGGGCTGGGGCAGCAGGGCAGCCACGACGGGCTGGTGCAGGCGCTGGTGGCACTGGCCGAGTCGCTGCGTCTCGAGTGCGTGGCCGAAGGCGTGGAGACCGAGGCACAACTGGCGCGCCTGCGGCAGCTGGGCTGCGGGCAGTTCCAGGGCTACCTGCTGGCGCGCCCGATGGCGCCGCCGGCGCTGCGCGAGTGGCTGGCCGCACGGCGCGCCGGGGTTCGTTAGCCCCGGTCATGGCGACTTCCTGGCTGTTCGACATCCGCTCCGCGCTGCTGGTGGGCGCGCTGCTCACGCTGATGATCGGCGTGGTGCTGCTGGTGGTCGGCCGGTCGCTGTCGGCGGAGTACCGGCCCAGCCTGTATTGCTGGGTGGCGGCGACCCTGCTGCAGCCCGCGGGCTTCGTGTTGCTGAGCCTGCGCGACCAGCTCGATCCCTGGGTCAGCACGGTGCTGGCCAACACCTTCATCGCCGTCGCCTTCGCCGCGTATGCGCAGTCGCTGCGGCTGTTCTACCGGGTGCCTCCGGTGCGCGGGCTACTGGCCGGGCTGGTGGCGGCTTCGGTGCTGATCTCGATCGCCTGGGGCGTGACGTCGCCTGACCTGACGCTTCGGCTGATCGCCATTTCACTTTCGCTGGGCGGCCTGCTTGGCTACAGCGCCTGGACGGTGTTCCGGCACGCCGAGCGCGGCGGCCCGATCCGCGGGGTCACCGGCGGGGTGTTCGCGGTGGCGGCGGGCATCATGTTCTACCGGGCCGGAGCGCTGCTGGTGGACCCGGGCCTGGTGACGGGCGTGTTCCAGATCACCCACGTGCAGCTGCTGACCTACGCGGTGGGCAGCGTGCTGCCGGTGATCGCCACCGTCGGCTACCTGCTGATGTGCAACGAGCGCGGCCAGCGCGAGCTCGAGCGCGCGGCGCGGGTGGACTACCTCACCGACTGCTACAACCGGCGCGCGATCGAGGAGCAGGGCGCGCGGGCGATGGCGGCGGCGCGGCGCCACGGCATGCCGCTGGCGGTGCTGGTGATCGACATCGACCACTTCAAGCGTATCAACGACGAGCTGGGCCACGCCGCCGGCGACCAGGCGCTGGTGCAGGCGGTGGCGCGCATCCGCGCCGAGCTGCGGGCCGAGGACGTGCTGGGCCGGCTGGGCGGCGAGGAGTTCATCGTGCTGATGCCCAACACCGACAGCACGAGCGCGGTCAGCGCGGGCGAGCGCATCCGGCTGGCCTTCGCGGCGCGGCCGCTGGTGCTGGCCGAGGGGCGGCGCGCGGCCACGCTGTCGATCGGCGTGGCGATGCTGGCGCCGATGGACCGGCATTTCTCGCAGCTGCTGCAGCGCGCCGACCGCGCGATGTACGCGGCCAAGAACGCCGGCCGCAACCTGGTGATGGCCGACGCGATGAGCGGCTGGGAGCCGGGCCCGCCGCGCTAGCCCAGGCCGAGCTGGCGGTCGTGCCGGCGGCCGAGCAGCAGCAGGGCGAGGATGGCGCCGCACAGCGCCAGGAACATGTCCCACTGAGTGTCCCAGACATCGCCCTGCGTAGCCAGGAAGGCGTCCGCCTCGCCGCCCCACACCAGCGCCGCCCACCACTCGATCAGCTCGAAGAAGGCGCTGAAGGACAGCGCCGCGGCGACCACCAGGTAGTTCAGCCACGGCCCGCGCGCCAGCGGCGTGCGCCGCAGCAGCAGCTCGCGGGCCATGATCGCCGGCACGAAGCCCTGGAAGAAATGGCCGACGCGATCGTAGTGGTTGCGCGAGAAGTCGAAGGCCTCCTTCGCCCACAGGCCCAGCGGCGTTTCGGCGTAGGTGTGGGCGCCGCCGTAGACCAGCACCAGCGCGTGAGCCGCCAGCAGCCAGGCCAGCAGCCGCGTCAGCGGGAAACGGCCCCAGGCCAGCGCCACCAACGGCAGCCCGACCACGACCCAGATCACCTCGAGCACCCAGGTCAGGCGATCGTGCGGGTCGACGCCCGACCAGGCCAGCGCGCCCAGCACGATGGCCACGATGAGCCAACCCTCGCCCCGCCCCGGGGCCGTGATCGTTCCGGTTCCCGCCATGCGCCTGCTCCCGTGAAGACGCGGCCATCATTCCACGATGGCGGCGCGGGTGTTAGCGTCGGCCGTCCCCACCGGAGCCCGACCGATGCGCCTGAAGCTTGCCCCGCTCGCCCTCTGCCTGCTGGTCGCCTGCAGTGGCGCGCCCGATGCCCCGCCGGACGCGTCGGCGCCCGCGTCGGCTGCCGCGCCCGATGACGGCGCGCGCCGCATCGAGGCCGACGTCGCCTTCCTGGCCGACGACCTGCTGGAAGGCCGCGCGGCCGGCACCCGCGGCTATGACCTGGCGGCGCGCTACGTGGCCAGCCGCTACCGCGCCATCGGCCTGGCGCCGGCCGGCGACGACGGCAGCTATTTCCAGAAGGTGCCGCTGCTCGAGGCGCGGCGCGTGCGCGAGGGCGCGGCCTTCACCGTGCAGCGCGAGGACGGCGACGTGAGCTTCGTGTTCCAGGACGAGTTCCTGCCCGGGCTGAACTTCAACGCCACCAGCCACGTGGTGAACGCGCCGCTGGTGTTCGTGGGCCAGGCCGTGCACGCGCCGGAGCTGGGCCACGACGACTTCGAGGGCGTGGACCTGCGCGGCAAGGTGGCGGTGTATTTCTCGGGGGCGCCGGCGAGCTTCGGCAACACCCAGCGCGCCTTCCACTCCTCGGGCCTGCAGAAGATGGGTCAGCTGGCGGCGCGCGGCGCGGTCGGTGCGATCGGCCTGGGCAACCCGGTGGACGAGGCCAAGTACCCGTGGGCGCGCGGCGCCCGCAACTGGCAGATGCCGGGCATGCGCCTGGTGGACGCCGAGGGCAAGCCGGTCGACGCCTGGCCCGAACTCAAGGCCACGGCCAGCCTGGGCGTGGACGGCGCCCGCAAGCTGCTGGCCGGCGCGCCGATGCCGGTGGACGAGATCTTCGAGCGGCGCGAGAAGGGCACGCTGGAATCCTTCGACCTGCCCGGCCGCGTGACCTTGGCCGGCGCCACCGAGCTCAGGCGCGTGGACAGCGTGAACGTGGTGGCGAAGCTCGAGGGTTCCGACCCGGTGCTGGCCGGCGAGCACATCGCCTACAGCGCGCACCTGGACCACGTCGGCCTCGGCGCCGAGGTCGACGGCGACGGCATCTACAACGGCGCCTTCGACAATGCGCTGGGCATCGCCGTGATGCTGCAGGCGGCGACCGAGCTGCAGGCCGACGCGACCAAGCCCAAGCGTTCGGCGCTGTTCGTGGCGGTGACGGCGGAGGAGCGGGGCCTGCTGGGCGCCGACTACTTCGCGAAGTTCCCGACCGTGCCGCGCGGGTCGCTGGTGGCCAACATCAACATGGACATGCCGGTGTTCCTCACCGACGTCACCGACGTGGTGCCGATCGGCGTGGAGCACTCCACGCTCGAGGCCGACGTGCAGGCCGCGGCGGCGCAGCTGGGCGTGGGCCTGACGCCGGACCCGAAGCCGGAGGAAGTGGTGTTCGTGCGCTCGGACCAGTACGCCTTCGTGCGCCAGGGCATCCCGGCGGTTTACCTCGACGCCGGCATCAAGGCGCGCAACCCGGACGTGGACGCGCTGGCGCTGTACGAGGATTTCCTCACCGGCCACTACCACCAGCCCAGCGACGAAACGGACCTGCCGATCCACTACCCCAGCGCCGCGCGCCTGGCCCGCCTCAACGCCGAGATCGGCCGCCGCGTCGGCAACGCCGACACCCGCCCGGCCTGGAAGGAAGGCGACTTCTTCGGCAAGACCTTCGCCGGCCAGTAAGGCATCAAGAACGGGGTCAGGTTCACTTCTGTGGCCCGATTGCCTCGGCAACGAGCCGGCGTGGCGGCAGAAGTGAACCTGACCCCGTTCTTGATCACGCGAGGTGCGACAAAGGCAGGGCGCGGGCCTGCTTGACGGTGCGCAGCACGAAGCTGGAATTCACGTCGGCGACGCCGGTGGCGTTGAGCAGGTGGTCGAGCAGGAAGCGCGAGAAATGCTCGAGGTCCTGCACGGCCACGTGCAGCAGGTAATCCATTTCGCCGGTGAGCGCGTGGCAGGCGATCACCTCGTCCCAGTCGTTGACGCGCCGGGTGAAGCCCGCGATGGCCTCGGCGTCGTGGCGCGAAAGCTGCACCCGCACGAAGGCCTGCAGGCCCAGGCCGACGCGCGCGGGATCCAGTACCGCCGAGTAGCCGGCCAGCACGCCGGCCTGCTCCAGCCGCTGCACCCGGCGCAGGCAGGCCGAGGCCGACAGACTGACCCGCTCGGCCAGCTCCGCATTGCTGATGCGGCCCTCGCGCTGGAGGATGGCGAGCAGGGCAAGATCGGTGCGATCGAGGTCCGGACGGTCCATTCGTAGCGTACCCAAGCGTATAGACGCAATTATCTTGCGCCTCGCAGGCCGCGGGGCGCAACAACGCAAGCCTCTTGCGTCCGCTCGCCGCTAGACTGGAAGCCAGTTCCCGGAGCCGACCATGTCCCAGCCGAACCGCGTCGAACACCAGCTCACCGACAAGGGCTACGTCCCGGTCTACACCACGGCGGTGGTCGAGCAGCCCTGGTCGAGCTACAGCGCCACCGACCACGAGGTCTGGACAACCCTGTTCGAGCGCCAGCAGCAGCTGCTGGTCGGCCGCGCCAGCGACGAGTTCCTGCGCCAGCAGCGGCTGATGGGCATGACGCCCGACCGCATCCCGAAGTTCGACGACCTCAACCCGGTGCTCCGCAAGGCCACCGGCTGGGAGCTGGTCGGCGTCGAGGGCCTGCTGCCCGAGCTCACCTTCTTCGAGCACCTGGCCAACCGCCGCTTCCCGGTCACCTGGTGGATCCGCAAGCCCGAGCAGCTCGACTACCTCAGCGAGCCCGACCTCTTCCACGACCTGTTCGGCCACGTGCCGCTGCTGATGAACCCGGTGTTCGCCGACTACATGGCCGCCTACGGCCGCGGCGGCGTCAAGGCGCACGGCATCGGCCCGGAGGCGCTGGTGAACCTGACGCGGCTGTACTGGTACACGGTCGAGTTCGGCCTCATCAAACAGGACGACGGCCTGCGCATCTACGGCAGCGGCATCGTCTCGTCGAAGGGCGAGTCGATCCACTGCCTCGACAGCGCAGCGCCCAACCGCATCGGCTTCGACCTCGAGCGGATCATGCGCACGCGCTACCGCATCGACACCTTCCAGAAGACCTACTTCGTGATCGACAGCTACGAGCAGCTGATGGAAGCCACGCGCCCCGACTTCACGCCGATCTACGCGAAGCTGGCCACGCTGCCCTCGTTCCCGGCCGGCAGCGTTCAGCCGGGCGATCAGGTGTTCAACCGCGGCACCGGCGAGGGCTGGCTGGACGACGGCGACGTCTGACGCGACGGCGCCGGGCGGCCGTACTTGCGCCCCAGCCACCAGGCCGCGACCAGCGCGCCGGCCAGCGGCGTGAACCAGGCGAACTGCTGCAGCAGCTGCGGGTCCACGCCCGGCAGCAGGCCGCGCAGGCCGATGCCGAAGAAGGCGATGTGGGTGGCGACGCCGTTGCCGATCATGGCGCCGTAGTGCTCCTTGAGCCACCACTTCGGGTCGGTGGCCGAACGCCGCCAGCTGTGGAATGCGCCGATGCCGGCGAACGCCCCGACGCCGCCGAACACCTGCAGCAAAACCGCGCCCGTCTGCACGCCCAGGGCGATGATCGCCAGGCCGCTGCCGGCGGTGAGCGCGGCGACGAACCAGTACATCGGGCCGAAGTAGGCGGCGCGGTCGCGCCGGTCGCGGATGGCACGCCAGGCCGACCAGCTCGCATTGCCCACCAGCACCAGCAGGTAGGTGAGGAACAGCGCGCCCACCGGCTGGCCGCGGGCGATCACCTGCAGCACCAGCGGGATGCCGGTGAGCACGATGGCCAGCATCGCCAACAGGTACACCTGGCCGACGCGGCGGTGCAGGGGCGAGCCCTTCTTCACCAGGCCGGCGGTCCAGAACGTGGCCAAGGCCACCGTGCCGGCGGCAATGTGCAGCATCACGGCAAGCTTGCTCGGGTCCATGCGGGTCCTCCTTCGGATGCCGCCAGTGTCCCGGCCCGCGGGCGGCGGATCAGGTGCCGCCGGTCACCGGCACGTGGTGCCGGAAGTCACTTTCTGGCCGGCGGCCCTTGAGTGCGCCGCGCCCGCGGCCCAAGCTGGCGCCATGGACGAACGCCTGAAGACGCTGCTGTCGCCGCTGAACTTCGCCGCCTACGTCGCCTGGGCGGCGATCGGCTGGGAGCTGATGTTCGCGCGCTGGTCGCCGCCGCCCTGGCTGCCGGAGCCGGTCTCGGTAACGGTGCTGGCGATGATGCACCTCGGTTTCCTGGCCTTGTTCCTGGCCGTCACCGGCGGCCCGCGCGAGCCGGAGGTGCGGATGCTGCCGCGGCTGATGCTGCTGGGCCAGGTGGCGCTGGCGTTCGCGCTGATGCTGGTGGCGCGCAATTCTTCGCTGCCGATCCTGCTGATCCTGTGCGTGATCCAGGTGGTGCACCTGTGGTCGCCGCGGCCGGCGGTGGCGATCATCGTGGCGATGAACGTCGCGATGTACCTGGTCTACCGGGACGTCTGGCAACTGCAGTCGCCGCTGATCTCGACCGTGATGCACGGCAGCTTCCAGTGTTTCGCCGCGCTGACGGCCTGGTTCGCCTTCAGCGCCGAGCGCACGCGCGACGAACTGGCCGCCGCCAACGCCAACCTGCTGGCCACGCGCTCGCTGCTGGCCGAGACCGCGCGTGATTCCGAGCGCCTGCGCCTCTCGCGCGAACTGCACGACGTGGCCGGCCACAAGCTCACCGCGCTCAAGCTCAACCTGGCCGCCCTGGCCCGCGACCCCCGCTTCGCCGCCGACGGCCAGGTGCAGCTGTGCGCCCGCCTCGCCGACGAACTGCTGGCCGACATCCGCGGCGTGGTGCAGCAGATGCGCCAGGGCGATGGCCTGGACCTGGAGGACGCGCTGAACGCACTCGCCCGCCCGTTCCCGCGCCCGCGCCTGCAGCTCGAGGTCGGCACCGACGCCCGCGTGGCCTCCGTGGCCCAGGCCGAGGCCGTGCTGCGCGCGGTGCAGGAAGGCCTGACCAACGCCGTGAAGCATTCGCAGGCGCAGAACCTGTGGGTGGTGCTGCGCCGCGAGCACGACGCGCTGCGCCTGGACATCCGCGACGACGGCCGCGGCAGCGGCGAGGTGCGCGCCGGCAATGGCCTCAGCGGCATGCGCGAACGCCTCGAGGCGCTGGGCGGCGGCCTCAGCGTCGGCCGCACCGGCACCGGCGGCGTGCACCTCCAGGCCTGGCTGCCGGTGGCGGCATGAGCCCTGCGATCCGCATCGCCCTGGCCGACGACCAGGCCCTCGTGCGCAGCGGCCTGAAGGCGCTGCTGGCCGGCTTCGATTCCCTCGCCGTGGTGCTGGAGGCCGGCGACGGCGAGGCGCTGCTGGCCGGCCTGGCGGACACGCCGGTGGACGTGGTGCTGTCCGACATCCGCATGCCCGGCCTGGACGGCTTCGGCCTGGTGCAGGCGCTGCGCGAGCGCGGCGACGCCACGCCGGTGGTGCTGCTGACCACTTTCGACGACGAGGCCTTGCCCTTGCGCGCCGCGGCGGCGGGGGCGCAGGGCTTCCTGCTCAAGGACGCCTCCCCCGAAGACCTGCTCGAGGCGATCACGCGCGTCGCGGCCGGCGAGACCCTGCTGGCGCCCGTGCCCACCGACCCCGTGCGTGCGCGCTACGCCTACCGCGACCAGGCCGCGCCCAGCGACACCTTCAGCGAACGCGAGGTGGCGATCCTGCGCCTGCTGGCCGGCGGCTACTCGAACAAGGAGATCGCCCGCGCGGTGTTCCTGTCCGAAGGCACGGTGAAGAACTACGTCTCCGACATCCTCGACAAGCTCGGCACGCGCGACCGCACCCGCGCGGTGCTCAAGGCGATCACGCTGCGGGTGATCTAGAGGAAGGCGACGCTGGCCGCCGCGGCCAGCACCATCGCCACCAGTCCCAGCGCGACGCGCGCGCCGTAGCCGGCGCCGCCGCTGAGGAAAGCCACCACCGACTTCGACAGCGCGCTGGCCGCCAGCAGGCCGACCAGCGCCCAGCGCGCCTGCTGGATGTCGAAGGTGCCCGACTGCCACAGCTTGCCGACCGTGGCCGCCGCCGCGTGCAGCTCGGCCAGGGCCGCCACCACGGCGGCCACCATCGCACCGCGCGGACCCAGCCAGGCGTTGAGCGCCGCGGCGGCAAACAGCACCACGGTGATGATCAGCGCGAAGGCGAGGGCGTGGCGAAAGCGGAACATGCGGCTTTCCGAGGTGGGCGGCGGCACGCCGTCGCCATCGGGCCGCAGGCCCATCAGGCCGGCCACCAGCAGCACGCCTCCCGCCACCGACAGTTCGACGCCCAGCTGCGGCAGCAGGCCCGGCGACACGGCCAGCAGCACCGGGATGAACAGGCTCAGCGAAGCGAGGTTGGCCAGCATCGCGGCGCCCACCGCCGCCGGGCGCAGCCCGGGGGTTTCCCGCACCCGCTGGCCGAACCCGGCCACGGCCGCGGTCGAGGACACATAGCCCGCGAAGAAGCCGGCCACCGCCAGGCCCCAGCGGTTGCCGACCAGGCGCAGGGCGACGTGGCCGGCCGCGCTGATCGCCATCACCAGCACCACCAGCAGCCACAGCACCCGCGGGTTGAAGACGTCGTAGGGGCCGATGGCGCGATCGGGCAGCAGCGGCAGCACCACCAGGGCCGAGGCCAGCAGCACCAGGCCGTCGCGCACCTCGGCCTCGCTGACGCGCTCGCGCGCCAGGCGGTGCAGCGGTGCCTTGAGGTAGACCAGGGCCGCGACCACCACGCCCAGGCCGCCGGCCAGCGGCGGCAGGCCCACGGCCAGGCCGCCGAGCAGGCAGGTGAGCACGAGGGTGATCTCGCCGGTCAGGCCGGGGTCCTCGGCCTGGCTTTGCCGGTAGCTCATGGCCGCGAACACGCCCACCAGCGCCAGCACCACCGCGAACGCCACCGGATCGAGCCACAGCGCCACCGTGCCGGCCAGGGCCGCCAGCGCGTGGGTGCGCAGGCCGGCCGAGGTGGGCCGTTCGGGATGGCGGCGCTCGCGCACCGCGCCCACCAGCAGGCCCACGCCCAGCGAGGTCCCCAGGGGCAGCAGCGGCAAGGATTCCATGGCCAGCGGGCTCATGGCCGATTGTGGGCCCAAAGCGGTCCGCGCTTGCAACCCCCGCCCGGGCCCGGACAATGCGCGGGTCCCTCGCCATCCGCTGGAGCGCCATGAAGCCGATTTCCCTCACCCGCTACCTGATCGAGGAACAGCACGCCGGGCGGATCAACGCCGACCTGCGCCTGCTGATCGAGGTGGTCGCCCGTGCCTGCAAGTCCATCTCGATCGCGGTCGGCAAGGGCGCCCTCGGCGGCGTGCTCGGCGATGCCGGCACCCCGGGCGCGCAGAGCATGAACATCCAGGGCGAGGCCCAGAAGAAGCTCGACGTGCTCAGCAACGACATCCTGCTCGAGGCCAACGCCTGGGGCGGCCACCTGGCCGGCCTGGCCTCCGAGGAAATGGACCACAGCCAGCCGATCCCCGACGCCTTCCAGCGCGGCAACTACCTGCTGCTGTTCGATCCGCTGGACGGCAGCTCCAACATCGACGTCAACATCTCGGTCGGCACCATCTTCTCGGTGCTGCGCTGCCCGGACGGCGTCACCCAGCCGGGCGACGAGCACTTCCTGCAGCCGGGCACGGCGCAGGTGGCGGCGGGCTACACCACCTACGGCCCGAGCACGATGCTGGTGCTCACGGTGGGCCACGGCACCCACGCGTTCACGCTCGACCGCGAGGTCGGGAGCTTCGTGATGACCTCGCGCGACATGAGGATTCCCGAGGAAACCAAGGAATTCGCGATCAACATGTCGAACCAGCGCCACTGGGAGCCGCCGATGCAGCGCTACGTCGGCGACCTGCTGGCCGGCAAGGAAGGCCCGCGCGGCAAGGACTTCAACATGCGCTGGGTGGCCTCGATGGTGGCCGACGTGCACCGCATCATCACCCGCGGCGGCATCTTCAGCTATCCGCTCGACGCCAAGTGCCGCGACAAGGGCGGCAAGCTGCGCCTGATGTACGAGGCCAACCCGATGAGCTTCATCGTCGAGCAGGCCGGCGGCGCCGCCAGCACCGGCCGCCAGCGCATGCTCGAGGTCACGCCCACCGGCCTGCACCAGCGTGTGCCGGTGATGCTGGGCTCGCGCAAGGAAGTGGAAACCGCGGTCCGCTACCACGCGGAACACGACGCGTGAGCCACGGCGACTTCATCGAAGTCTACGAGGGGGCGCTCAACGCCGAAGCCTGCGCGCAGATCCTGGCCGCGTTCGAGGAAAGCGGCGCCGCCGTGCCAGGCCGGGTCGGCGGCGGCGTGATGCCCGAGCTCAAGGACAGCCGCGACATCCAGATCACCGGCAAGCCGGAGTGGCAGGAAGTGGAGGCGGCGCTGAACAATGCCGTGTTCGCCGGCCTGCTGGCCTACCTGCGCAAGTACCCGCACGCGCTGATCGCGCCGCTGATGCTGCAGGTGCCCGGCGCCGACGGCCAGCTGCGCCGCATCGCCGCCGAGGACTTCCCGGCGATGGACGACGCCGCGCTGGCCAACCTGGTGCGCAGCGTGCTGCGCCCGGGCGCCATCAACCTGCAGCGCTACACCGGCGGCCAGGGCGGCTACCCGTACTGGCACTGCGAGCTTTACCCGCGCGATCCCTCCGCCGACACCCTGCACCGGCACGTGCTGTGGACGATCTACCTCAACGACGGCTTCGCCGAGGGCGAGACGGAGTTCCTCTACCAGGGCCGCAAGATCGCGCCGCGCACCGGCAGCCTGCTGATCGCGCCGGCGGCGTTCACCCACACCCACCGCGGCAACCGGCCGCAGGGCGGCGACAAGTACATCGCCACCAGCTGGATCCTGTTCCAGCGCGCCGAGCAGCTGTTCGGCGGGCGTTGAACGGGGCCCGCGCCGGGCATGCCATGATGGCGGCCGATCCCGCGTTCCCGGGCGCCCGCGATGCCGTTGAGCGAACTCTGGCCTGACCTCAAGCCCTGGCTGCTGGCCGTCTGGGCGGCCTACCTGGTCGTGCTGGCCGGCTGGATCGTGCTGCAGAAGCGCGAGCCGATCGCCACCCTGAGCTGGATCATGTCGCTGGCGCTGCTGCCGGTGCTGGGCCTGCTGATCTACCACTTCCTGGGGCCGCAGCGCATCCGGCGCCAGCGGCTGCGCCGTTCGCGCGCGCGCGCCAGCCTCGACGACACCCTGCCTTCGGGCCTGAAGGCCAGCGAGGACTGCACCACGGTCGCGCGGCTGGGGCAATCGAGCACCGGCTTCGCGCCGTCGAGCGCGATGCGCGCCGAGCTGATGGCCGGCGGCGGGCCGACCCTGGATGCGCTGCTCGAGGCCATCGCCACCGCGACCCACCACGTGCACCTGGAGTACTACATCTTCGAGCCCGACCACACCGGCACCCTGCTGCGCGACGCGCTGGTGGCGAAGGCCAAGGCGGGCGTGCGGGTGCGGCTGCTGCTCGACGCGATCGGCTCGGGCCGGCTGCGCGAGAAGTTCCTGGCGCCGCTGCGCGCGGCCGGGGTGGAGATCGCCTGGTTCCACCCGGCGCGCCTGCGCTGGCTGTGGCGCCCGCGCGTGAACCTGCGCAACCACCGCAAGGTCGTCGTGGTGGACGGCCGCATCGGCTTCACCGGCGGCATCAACATCACCGACGAGGAGAACGAGCGCGTCCGCGCCGATGCCTTCCACGACCTGCACCTGCGGCTGGAGGGCGAGGTGGTGCGCTGGCTGCAGCTGGCCTTCCTCGAGGACTGGAACTACGCCACCGGCACCGCGCTGCGCGACGAGCGGCTGTGGCCGCCGTCGGAGGCCGGCGAGATCCTTGCCCAGGTGCTGCCGGCCGGGCCGGATTCGCCCTGGGAGGCGATCCACCGGGTGAAGGTGGAGGCGATCCACCAGGCCAACCGGCGCGTCTGGCTGGTGACGCCCTACTTCGTGCCGGGCGAGGCGGCGAAGATGGCGCTGACCTCGGCCGCGCTGCGCGGGCTGGACGTGCGCGTGGTGGTGCCGGCGCGCAGCGACTCGGTGATCGTCAGCGCCGCCGCGCGCTCCTACTTCGACGAGCTGGTGTCGGCCGGCGTGCGCGTGTTCGAGTACCAGCCGCGCATGCTGCACACCAAGGCCCTGCTGATCGACGACGACACCTGCCTGGTGGGCAGCGCCAATTTCGACCACCGCAGCTTCCGGCTGAACTTCGAGCTCAGCGTGCTGCTGCACGACCCGGCCATCGCGGCCCGGCTCGAGCAGCAAATGAACGAGGACCTCGGCCACTGCCGGGAGGTCCGGCCGGACCGGCCACCGCCACCCTTCGCCCGGCGCCTCGCCGACGCCTGCGCCCGCCTGTTCTCGCCCCTGCTCTAGCCGGGTCCGCGCCCCCCGGCGGGGCCGGGCCGGCTTGGGCTACACTCGCCGCAAATCCCGGAGGCTGCCCGCATGCATTGGCTCTACCTGCTCGCTTCCATCGCCTGCCTGGCCCTGGCGATGGTCCGCACCATGCCCACGCTGGGCGTGCTGGTGTTCCTGGCCGGCGCGCTGGGTTTCATGGTGGCCTGGGTCGTGGGCTGGCTGTCGTCGCGCATCTCCAGCCAGTCGCGCGACATCAGCCACATCCTCGGGCCCGAGGAACTGCGCCAGATGCGCGAACAGGCCGAGGCGCGCAAGCGCGCCCAGGACGCCAAGGAAAACCAGGACCGAGGCGCGTGACCGCCTGAGCCTGGCCACACCCCCGCGCGAGTCGCGGGCTTCGTTCCATTACGTTCCCGGGGAGGAAGAACCATGAACCTGATCATTTTCCTGCTGATTGGCGCGCTGGCCGGCTGGCTCGCCGGCGTGGTCATGAAGGGCCGCGGCTTCGGCGTGCTGGTCAACATCGTGGTCGGCATGCTGGGTGCGTTCTTCGGCGGTTGGCTGCTGCCGAAGCTCGGGCTGTCGTTCGGCGGCGACATGGGGCTGTTCATCACCGCCTTCATCGGCGCGATCCTGCTGCTGGCCATCATCGGCCTGATCAAGAAAGCCTGACGCGCGATCAGCCGGCCCTGCCGCGCGGCGTGCCGCGCCGGCAGGCGTCGGAGCAATAGACCACGCGGTCCCAGTCGCGCTCCCATTTCTTGCGCCACTGGAACGGGCGCTGGCAGACCGGACAGGTCTTCTCCGGGCGCGGGGCACCCGGGCGGCGGCGTTCAGCCGCCATCGGCGGCCACGCGGTTGCGGCCGGAACGCTTGGCCACGTACAGCGCCGCGTCCGCGCGCCGCAGCAGGGCGTCGGGCTCCACCTGAACGTCCGGCACGAAGCCGGCCACGCCGATGCTGACCGTCATGCCGGCGTCGCTGGTGGCGATGGCGGCGCGGATGGTCTCGGCGCGGCGCAGGGCTTCATCCGGATGCACGCCCGGCAGCAGCAGGGCGAACTCCTCGCCGCCGTAGCGGGCCAGCAGCTCGCGCTGCGGATCGTGCTGCTGGTTCAGGCGCTGGGCGATGCCGCGCAGCTGCACGTCGCCCTCGAGGTGGCCGTGGGTGTCGTTGTAGACCTTGAAGTGGTCGACGTCGATCATCAGCACCGACAGCGGGCGGCGCTGGTCGAGGCAGCGGAACCATTCGCGGCGCAGGCCATTCTCGAGCGCGCGGCGGTTGGCGACGCCGGTCAGGGCGTCTTCGGTCACCAGCTCGGCCAGCTTGCGGTTGAGCTCCTCGAGCTCGCGGGTGCGTTCGGCGATGCGTGACTCCAGGCGACGGTTCGCGGCCAGGTAGCGCTCGGTCCGCTGGCGCACCGCCCAGAGCGTGATCGCCACGGCCAGCGCCGCCAGCGCCACCAGTCCGAAGGCCAGCACCCACCACTGCTCGTACCAGCGCGGCTCGACCCGGAAGCGGTAGTTCATCGCCGCGGCCTGCCGGCCGTTGCGGGTGCGCGCCTGCACTTCCAGGGAATAGTCGCCGGCGGACAGCGCGCGGATGGTGAGGTCGCGGTCGGTCCATTCGCTCCAGTCGGGCGTGACGCCGTGCAGCAGGTAGCGGAACTCGGCGCCGCTTTCCATGCTGACCATGCCGAAGCGCAGGCTCAGGCCGTAGCCGGGCGGCACCTGCACCGGTTCGCCCACGGTGCGGGTTGGCAGTGCCAGGGTCTCGCCGGCCGGGCCCCGGGCCGTGACGCGCTCCATCACCAGGCGCAGCGGGTGCGGTCGCGGCTCCACCTCCTCCGGGTTGTACTGCAGCAGGCCGTCCCAGGTGGCGACGCGCAGCACGCCGTCGCGGCTGATGCGCAGGTTCGAATAGCCGGCGGCGAACCTGGCGCCGGGATAGACCTGCTGCCAGGTGTCTTCGCCCGGCGAACGCCGCCAGAGCTGGCGCGTGGTGAAGGCGAACTCGCCCAGCGGGGTCTCCTCGACCACCAGTTCGTCCGGGCGGTCGACCAGCGTGACCGGCGGCGCCTGGTCGGGCACGAAACGATCCCCTTCCAGGCGGAAGCCGGCGCCCCCGCTCACGGCGTGGATGCGACCGTCGAGTTTGAAAATGCTGGTGCCGGTGTCGGGATCGACCGGCAGGCCGCGGGCGTCGTCGAACACCTCGCGCTCGCGCAAGGTCCCGGCCTCCAGGTCCAGCAACCAGCGCTGCACCGGGCCGCGGCTGTCGCCGAGCCAGAGCTCGCCGGGACCGGCTTCCTCGATGCCGTAGGCGCTGACGCCGTCGAAGGCGATGGTCGCGACGACCTGCCAGCGGCCCGCCGGGCGTCGCAGCAGCATCAGTTCGGAGGCGGTGGCGGCATAGACGAGGCCCGGGTCGTGGGCCGATTCCATCAGGCCGTAGACGCCGTGGTAGGGGTGTTCGAACAGGCGTCGCGGGGTCTTGGCGCCCGGGTCCAGCACCAGCAGGCCCTCGCGGATGCCCACCAGCAGGCCCGCCTCGCTGGCGTGCAGGGCCTGGGCCTCGAAGTTGGTCCAGGGCAGGCGCTCGTTGGCGACGCTGCCGTCCGGGCGCAGGGTCATGCGCTGCAGGCCGCGCGACGAGGCCAGCCAAACGGCGTCGTCGTACCACTCGAAATCGTTGGGGCTGCCGAGCAGGCCATGGTCCTGGCCCAGGAAGGACCAGGGCGAGGGCAGGGACAGGCGCACCAGATCGCCCTCCGTGGCGACCCACAGGCCGCCTTCGCGGTCCAGGCCGAGAGCGCGCACGGCGAAGCCACCGAGGTCGACCACTTCGCGCGGCTGGAGGTCGGCGCCGATCCGCAGCAGTTCGCCGTCCTGGGTGCCCACCACCACGCTGCCGTCGTCCAGCGCCTGCGCCACGTAGGCCGACTTGCCGGCGATGCGGCGATCGGCGGCGCCGGCCATGCGGCGGATGCCGTCGGTATCGGAGATGAACAGGCCATCGTCCGCCACCATCAGGTTCCAGCCCTCGCGCGGCACCACGCCCGAGAGCGGGCGCTCGGCGAACACCTCGCCGCCGGGCAGCAGGTCGAACTTGCCGTCGTTGAAGCGGCAGACGCCCTTGCCGTGGATGCGCACCAGCAGGTCTTCGCCGACGGCGTAGAAGCTGCGCACGTCCTCGGGCAGCGGCCAGCGGCGCGCCGCGCCGTCGTCGTAAGGCAGGAAGTGCAGCGCGCGTTCGGTGTGGAACCACACGCCGGCCTCGGTGGCCAGGGCCTCCCAGACGATGCCGACGTGGCGGTCCTCGCCGCGCAGGCCGGCGCGCGCGAGCAGGTCTTCGTACACGTAGTCGCCCTGCCCGTCGCGCACCAGGCGGCCGAAGCCATCGTAGCTGCCCACGTACACGAGGCCATCGGCGCCGGTGGCGACCGTGCGCGCGGCGACGTTGGCGGGCAGCGTGACCAGGCGCCAGTCGACGCCGTCGTAGTGCAGCACGCCGTCGTAATTGCCGACGAAGAGTTCGCCGTTGGCGCCGGTGGTGACGTCGAAGTGGCTCGGGGAGGCGTGGGTTTCCTCGGAGCTGAAGTGCCGCGCCAGCGGATCGCCCGGCAAGGCCTTGGCCGCCGCCGTCGGCGCCGCCAGGCTCGCGAGGACCAGGGCAAGGACACTTAGCAGGTTCAGCGGCGACATGGCCGGATTATCCTCCAAGCCCCGCCCCGGTAACGCGACGTGGCGCAGGGATTTCCGAGCGCCGGGCGGCAGGGTAGGCTGCGGGCATGACCCTGCTCAGCGTCAACGTCAACAAAGTGGCCGTGCTCCGGAATTCCCGGGGCGGACGGGAGCCCAGCGTGGTGGCCGCGGCGGAGGCGGCCATCGCGGCCGGTGCCGGCGGCATCACCGTGCACCCGCGCCCGGACCAGCGGCACATCCGGCCCGCCGACGTGCACGACCTGGCGGCGCTGGTCGCCGGCCGGGTCGAGTACAACCTCGAGGGCAACCCCTTCGCGCCGCCGCGACCCGGCTACCCCGGCTTCCTGCCGCTGGTGGAGGCGGTGCGGCCGACCCAGGCCACCCTGGTGCCGGATGGCGACGGCCAGCTCACGTCGGACCACGGCTTCGACCTGGCCCGCGATGCCGAGCGGCTGCGGCCGCTGGTGGCCCAGCTCAAGGCCTGGGGCGTGCGGGTGTCGCTGTTCATGGATGCGGGCGCGGACGGCCTGGCCCTGGCGGCCGGGATGGGCGTGGATCGCATCGAACTCTATACCGGGCCCTACGCCGAGGCCCACGCCGCCGGCGACGCGGCCGCGGCCATCGGGCGTTGCGCGGCCACGGCGCGCGAGGCCCGGGCGCTGGGCCTGGGCGTCAACGCCGGCCACGACCTGAGCCAGGCCAACCTGGGCGACTTCCTGCGCGGGGTGCCGGGCGTGCTGGAGGTGTCGATCGGGCACGCGCTGTTTGGCGAGGCCCTGCACCAGGGCCTCGCGACGACCGTCCGGGCCTACCGCGACATCATCGCCGCGGCCCCCGGCGGGGCTTAGTCGGCCAATCCGTATTTCTCGATGCCCGACCGCTCGACGGCGGCCAGGGCCGTGGCGGCGGACTGGTAGTCCGCGTCGGGATCGACCTCGATCCGCAGCAGGAAGCCCGGCTGCCGGCCTTCGAGGGCCCGGAGGGTGGCGGGCAGGGCCTGCGCGGTCACCGGCTGGCCGGCCAGGCGGAAGAGGTCGCCGCGTTCGACTTCCAGCAGCACCTGCTCGGCGGGAGGCGGCGGTTCGGGCGAAGGCTGGGAGAGCCCCATCGGGATCCGGAAGTCCATCAGCGGCGCGGTGACCATGAAGATCACCAGCAGCACCAGCATGACGTCGACCAAGGGGGTGATGTTGATCTCCGACATCGTGTCGGAGGCGGTCCGTGCGGCGGTGAAGGCCATGGCGCTACTCCTCGCGGGGGTCCTGGCTTTCTTGTACGCCCGGTGGGAGGGCCCCGCAAGCGGGTGGCGGGAGCTTCGGGACTGAAGTCCGTCCTACAGGACGCCGGGGGGTGGGAGCTCGGGCCCGAAAAAAAAACGCCGCCCGGAGGCGGCGTTGCTGCAGGTGCGGGAAGCGCGGCCTTACTGGCCGGGTTCCACGAAGGAGATTTTTTCCATGCCGGCGTTCTTGGCCCGGGACAGGACCTTGGCCAGCATTTCGTACTGCGCGTCGGGGTCGGTCTCGATCTCCAGGGTCGGCTGTTGCGAGCGCTCGGCTTCGACTTCCAGCGACGACTGCAGCACCGAGATCGGCATCGGCGAGTTGTTCCAGGTGATGGTGCCACCCGCTTCGATCCGCAGGCGGATCGGCTCGGGCGGATCCTTCGGCTGCGGCGGCGGGTTCGAAGTCCGCTGCGGCAGGTCGACCTGGATCTGGTAGGACAGGGCCGGCGCGGTGACCATGAAGATGATCAGGAGCACCAGCATCACGTCCACGAGGGGCGTGACGTTGATGTCGGCCATCGGGCCGC
>ERZ1066122.540-NODE-540-length-39536-cov-6.278666_pt1 | contig 39536 bp, 39 predicted proteins | sample MGYA00382769_ERZ1066122 | MGnify/ENA primary metagenome ERZ1066122 (study PRJEB33369, sample SAMEA5778352) | biofilm metagenome | biome: Industrial cooling water; feature: Water cooling tower basin; material: Biofilm | place: United Arab Emirates | collected... | reverse complement strand
CTATAACTTTTAATAAAGCGGCGCTTATTGCGAATACAATACTACTAGGTTGGTTTAAAGCAGGTAACAAAGCTAACATAAACCCTAGTACCAAGTCTTGAGCAATTAAAATTGCTAACATAACTTGACCGTGGAGAGTATAAGTCTCACCTCGTTCTGCAAGCGTTTTTAATACTACTGCTGTCGAAGAAAACGATAAAACAACTCCTAAAAAAATACCTTGAAGAATCCCCTCAACCCAACCTGTTATAATTGTCAATAATGCAACAACAGCAGTAGTCAAACCTATTTGCAATAAGCTACCCTTTAAGGCAATATCTTTGACTCTTTTGAGTTCCGAAATTGAAAATTCAACTCCAAGTGCAAACAACAGAAAAGCAACACCAATCGTAGCAAGAGACTGAATTCGCGTTACATCACTAAGAAGCTTGAAACCAAACGGCCCAACAATCATTCCACTAGCTAAATAACCAAGTAAAACAGGTTGACGCAATCGGTTGACTAAATATCCCCCTAAAGCTGAAGTAGCCAAAACAGTTGTGAAATCTAGAATCAGACCATGTTCTGCTGCCATTGTTTTTTATTTTTGGTAAAAGGAAAACACCCTCAATACAATAATAATATTAACGATTCACTTGTAACCATTTTTCTAAACTAACCAGTAACCAGAGTTTAACACCGTATCTTCTCCACGTATCACCACGATAGTTTAGCCAATCTTTAATTAAACTTTGATTAAAATACGGCGCCGTCATTGCGTTTCTATTTAATAATAAACTTCTGGCTTCGCGTTGCCAATATTTACGGAAACCTAGCTGAACTGGTACCATCATGCCACTTTTGGGACGATTTATAATTGCATCGGGTACTATATCCGCTACTGCTTGCTTTAAAACCGCTTTTTCTTCGACTCCAGATAATTTATACTGTGGAGGTATTTGCATACTTAAATCTACCACTCGCTGGTCGAATAAAGGCGAAAGTCCCAACAACCCAGCAGCAGTACTCGTATTATTGACTTTAGTCAATATCTGATCGGCGCCTTTATACTTAATATTAATCGCCATTAGTCTATTTAAATAGTTATCTTTTGAATATAAATCTTCAGTAAATACCGATGGAGCATTATTAACTGCTTTCCATACGTCGGGTTTAAGTAGCAACGGTAAATCAACTGCACATTTTTGGAAAGAAGTTAAATAAGCTTGTAAAGTATCTTGATTTGTAACCGAACCATATAAATTATTTATCAACATCGGTTGATTTTTGGGGCCGCCAAAACAAGGGTCTCCACCCTCACCATTGAGTATTGTTCCAACATATTCGCGTGCAAGTTGAGCTACCAATAAATTTGGTACAGTTAAAGGGTCTCCTATCGGGTCATCCAAATGCGTCATCACTTCAGGCAAACGTTCCCACATATCTTTAAAAGTAATTTCAAGAATGTGGTGCTGAGTTTGACAATGCTCTGCCACCAAACTCGAAAATTCTAACTCATTTGGACATTCGGCGCCGAAGTGAATCGAAAAAGTATGAACTGGTGCGTTATGAAGCTTACTTACAAGTGCAGTCACACTACTAGAATCTAAACCACCCGAAAGCAAAACTCCCACAGGTTGATTTTGAGGTAAATATTCTTTAATAACTTGGTCTAAAAGCTGTCGTAACTTTTCCCCATGCCATGATAAAGGTTTATCACTATCAATAATTTGCTCTTTAAGCTGCCAAAAGGAATGAATTTCTCCCGAAGGTAATTTTAGTATCGTTCCTGGACGCAATTCCTTAACATCATTCCACAAAGTTCTATTCCCAGGTACAAAAGCACAGCACAAATAATCACGCAACGCTACCACATCTAAATCTTTAGAACGGTATGGTGCAAGTGTTCTTAATGAAGGCGCCAACCAACAAGTCGAAGCATTAGTTGTATAGTAAACAGTACGGGAACCAGTACAATCGCGTGCTGAATATAAAACTTGTTCATCTTTATCCCAAATTACCAGTCCAAACATACCAACTAGTAACTTTAAAGATTCAATACCCAACTTTTCCCAAAGCTGCGCGACTAATTGAATATCATTATTTATTGAGATATTATAAGCAACACTTAACTCTCGTCGATTACTCAACCAGACATCACCAACAACAACAAACCGTTGGTTATTGCTCAACGCAACCGCTTTACTATCGGGTGCAATAATTATAATCTTATTATCTCTCCAAAATATATTTTGTACCGAGAGTGAGTCTACATAACCATAAGCTATCTGCCAGGTGGTTACTACATTGCCCGGTGCAGCTATAGATTCACGGTTAAAAAAAGCGTTAAATAGCATAATGCGCTCGTCATCTTATGAACCAATCCCTATACAATCTAACTCAACATTACTTAAAAATAATTTACAAGTTAAATCCAGAATTAAATGCTTTCATTACCGTCACTGCTGTTGCTGTACCACTCGAAGAACCACCTGGGGAATAATTCGGATTTACCGCACTGCGAACAGTTGCAGCAAACTTATGTGTTGGTGGTATTGGTACAGACACAGGAGGTTCGATACGTGTCCCTGCTAGCTGGTCTGGAATAGTTGGATTGCGACCTACTCAGTCTATAATTAGTACAGATGGTGTTTTTAAACGGGTGCCAAGTTTTGATACAGTTGGTGTAATGGCAAGTAAAGTTACAGATGTAGAAATATTATTTAATGCCATTTTACACCCCCTGGCTTTACCCAATATGTCACCTCTATCTACATATAAGTTAGGTATTATTAATAACTATACAGTTCGTGGAGTTGATACAGAAGTTGCCGCTGCAATTCACCGTGTAATATATAGTTGTAAACAAGCTGGCATAGAAATTATTAATATAGAAAGCAAATTATTAAGTAATTTTAATGAAATAAATTACTCAATTATTGCTTTATACGAATTTAACCAAGTATTGCAAGAATATTAAAATCAACATCATTTATTTGGTGATAAAGTTAATTATGATTTACGTAAAGGCGCCCTCGACTGATATGGTCTAATGTAACAGCCATTTTTGCAAGAACAGGTGCGCTAATAAAACCTGGGCGCACTGCCACCATTGCACTTGCATAGTTAGTTTGTGTTAGTAATGCTGTCGCTAGAGTCCAAGCTTCCAAAGTATGATGAGTAAAACCCATACCAATTAAAAGCTGTTTAAAGCCAAATTTCTCAGCAGTTTTAAATATTTGTACTATATATTCAAATTCTGGTGGACGTTCCCAAGTTGGTAATCCTAAGTAAAAACCATCACCAGAAACAGGAGCGCACCAATTAAATTCTAACTGAGGTTTAGGAGGCATATATGGTAGAGACGCGATTCCGGAGCATCTGTACAAAAAGATTTTATCTGAATATGCATAAAATTCTGCTTTTGTTATGGAAATAATATAGTAAACCCATTTGGCATAAGTTAACAGGAGGTAAAGGTATTTCTAAGTGAGCAACTTTTTTTACGGAATTGAAGCAAGCCGCTCTGTAGTCGCTTTTAAAAATATGTTATAACAGCTATCTCTTCCTTTATGGTTCATTACTTTAATTATTTTATGAATCAAAGATTAACCCAAGAGCAACTAGACCAAATAATTGTAGAATTAGGGCGCCTAAAAGAGCGTCAAGAACAAGAACTCGAACCAGAGCAAGTCAAGCAGATACTTGACGAGTTGAATTTACCGCCTGAGTTACTTGGTGAAGCGATGACGCAAGTCGCACGCAGTCAAGCTTTGGAGGTAGAAAAACGCCGCAATAAGTTAATTTTTGGTTCTGTTGCTGCGGCTTTGGTATTAATTCTAGGTAGCGGAATATTTATTTCACAGCAGCGTAGTAACTCTTTGACTCGTGTAGCTGTACAAAGTGAGAAAATTACTAATACTCAAAATGGTGGAAGTAATGCTGAGTTTTTTTACCGCGTAACTCTCAAAGAGGCGCCTGTCGGGCAAAAGTTAAATTTATCTTGTAATTGGATAAATCCTAGCGGTCAAACTGTCAAGCAAAATAGTTATGAAACAAAAAGTATTACTACGTCCGTTTGGGATACCCACTGTAAGTATGTGCTTGACTCAGGCGCCGCTGTAGGTAAGTGGAAAGTACAAATGTTATTAAATGGTAGGGTGCTTGGCGAGGAAACTTTTGAGGTAAAATAATTTAATAATATGGGTAGCATCCCTTGTAATTATCATTTTGTTGGCTATTGGGGTTATGCTCAAAGTCAGGAACTCGAAAAACTTTTCAGCCAGATTAAAGTAAAACATTATAAATTAGATGCTCAGAATGATAGCGATATTATATATAATGTTGCTTATATTTCTAATTTTGAACCAGATTCGACTAAGATTATATCAAATCATATTGTCTCGTTATCAGCATCTGGAATGGATAATTTTCCTGATGCATGGGTACGTCTTGAAGCTTGTACTCTAGTTTTAGGTCGAGAATCATTTGGACGAGTTCCTTTGTATTGGATGCAGCAAGAGCAAGTAATTTGGTTTGCTTCTCAGTTGCAATTACTTTTACCACTAGTAAAGGCGCCTGAGATTAATATTGCTGCACTTTATGGGTATAATTGTTTTTCATACGTTCCTACCCCTGTAACTCCAGTTAAACAAATTCAAGCTGTAGAAGCAGGTGTAGAGTTAAACTGGAATTACAATAATAATAAAATTAATTTTTTAGGGAAAAAGCAATTACTTCAATTTCAACAGGCGACAGATTTAATATATAATGAAAACACAGCAATAGAAGAATTACAAGTTTTACTCAAAGACGCTGTGAATCGCCAAATAAATGATTTAAACGACGAACCTGTAGGAGTTTGTTTATCAGGTGGGTTAGATTCTTCTATTGTTGCAGCGTTGCTAGTGCAAGCAGGAGTAAAAGTTAAAGCTTATACTCTTGATTTTGGTAATATAGGTATTCCCGAATATCCATATGCAGAACTTGTTGCACAGCATTTAAATATCCCTTTGGTAAAAGTTGATGCTAATCCTGGTAATATTCAGAAAGCTTTGATACCTACAGTAAAAGCGCTTGATTTACCTTTCGGTGATGGTGTCACAGTACCTTTATATCTTTTGGCACAAGCTGCTAGCCAAGAAACAGGGGTAATATTTAATGGCGAAAATGGCGACCAGTTATTTGCAGGTTGGACAAATAAACCTTTAATTGCTGCTGCTATTTATCAAGCTCAACACCCTGATGGAGAAGAAAGTTTTATTCGTCAGTATATAAAAACTTTTCACCGTCTTTGGGGTTATGAGGAAAGTATCTATCAACTTGGTGTTCGTCATCAAATTAATTCATTAAGTGCCGAAGATTGGTTACAGGAAGCTCTTGAATCTAAATATAGTTATGAATTGATGCATCGCTTACGGCGCGCTTCGCTGATGTTAAAAGGCGCCCAAAATATTCAGCCGAGGGCTACTAATATTGCGTTTTCTCAAAATCTAGAAGTTCGTTCTCTTTTTTGTGATTTACCGTTAACGCAATGGTCATTTCGCTTGAGTGGAGAATTAATGCTGCAAGGTAGTTGTGAAAAGTATATCTTGAAACGCGCGGTTGATAGTTGGCTACCAAAAGAAATCGTTTGGCGCCAAAAGCGTGGTATGGGAGTACCATTAACTTCTTGGTGTTTGCATGAGTTTTGGCATAAGTTAGGTGATTGGTTAAATCCTGGTATTTTACGTAGTGAAGGTGTTTTTCAGCCAGATATTGCAACTAAAATTGTCAGTGGAGAATTTAGTGCTGCTATTAGTGGGCGCCGTGTTGGTGAAATTTTATGGTTACTAATTATGTGGGAGTTATGGCGAGTTTATGTGTTTGGTGAAATACCTGGTAAAAAAGAATTGAATCATCCGTTTGTATTACCTCGTCAAGTTTGGAGATTTTACAAGAAATGGAAAACTTAATTAAGGAACTATTAGATGTTTACGGTTCGCCTCTATATATATATGATGCGAATAAGTTACGGCAAACTATTAATCATATTAGTGCGTCTGTTAGGTATGATAGGACGCAATTTAGGTTTGCGAGTGTGACGAATGGAAATGTGGCTTTACTCAAAATTTTTAAAGATTGTGGGTGGGGTCTTCATGCTAATACTCCTGGGGATGTTTATTTAGGTCTGCAAGCTGGGTTTAATCCAGAGAAGGTTGTTTATAGTGGTAGCAATCTTAATTCTGATGAGATGTTAATGGTTTTAAAGTGGGGTGTTAGGACGTTTAATTTGGATAGTGTTTCGCAGGTGAAGTTGTTTTGTCAGGTTTATGGTTTATGGAACGAACCGCAAAGGACGCAAAGGACGCAAAGAGAAGAGGTAAGAGAGGTAAGGTTGGGGTTACGTTTAAATTTTCCTGAGTTAACGGGTGATAGTCGTATTGGTGTGCATCCTGATGATTTTGGGAAAGCGTCGAGTATTGCTCGTGATGCTGGGTTGAAAGTTAACGGTTTACATTTTTATCGGGGTACTGGTACTAATGCTACTACTGCTTTTACTCAAGCTATTGAAAGCGTTTTTAGTGTTGCAGGTAAATTACCTGATTGGGAATATTTAGATTTTGGCGGTGGGTTTGGTTATCCTTATCGTCATGGTGGCGCCGCTTTTGATTGGGAATTTTTTGGCGCCGAGTTAACTCGTTGTTTAGAGAAATTAAATAATTCAATAGAATTAGTGATTGAACCTGGTAGAGCTGCAATTGCCGGATGTGCTATTCTACTTGCTAAAGTTGTCTCGGTTAAATGGCAATCGGAGAAACAAATTGTTGGTGTTGATACTACTGTCGCTAATTTAAGTGTGCCTAGCGTTCATGGTGGTTATCGAGAAATAATTGCTTATCCATCTTCTACATCTTCTGATTTATATCAAACAGATGTTTGCGGCAATACAACTTACTCGCGCGATTATTTAGGTAAAAATTGTTTGTTACCAGCGTTGAATATTAATGATATTATCGCTATTTTAGATGTCGGCGCCTATGGGTATGCAATGTCGTCACACTTTTTACACCGTCCTAGACCAGCAGAAGTTTTAATCGAAAATGGTAATCACCGCTTAATTCGCAAACGCGAAGACTACAGTGTTTTGCTAGCAAATCAAATTATATAAATCCTACAAAATAACTATGAAGTGTATCAATTGCGGAACTGACAATAACCTCAAAGACAGAACAGCTAACTACGGAAAATGTTCAAATTGCGGTCATGCTTTTGTGTTTGAACCAACAAGCATGGGTACAACGAAATTGACTGACCCAATGTTTGCAAAAGCAATTAGTGATATTTCTGTTAATAATACTCTATTCTTTACACCCAAACAGATGTTTTACCTTTTGGATAGTAGGTTTAGAAAAAAAGCTTTTGTGAACAGTGGTTTTGGGTGTACTTATATATTTTTGAATGTGTGGATAACTGTTTTTTTTGGTGGTATCGGTACTATCTTTGTCGCAGCTTTTGGTCTGAATACTATTTATGCTCCAGTAATGGCAAATTTAATTTATCAAATAGCTACTATTAGATATCTTGTCAAAAACACTAACTCTCCAAAACTTAGTAATGCAAGTCGGAAAGATAGTGCAAAATTACTTATATTTGTAGGTGGATTTATTTTAGTTGCTGGTCTATTTGTTAGTGCTTCAGTGCTAAATTCTTTCCCCCTATTTGTAATAGTAGTGCTTTTGGGCATGTTTTCCATATACAAAGGTTTCGTTTTACAAAATCAAACAACTATTGCTCAAGAATTTATAATTGGTGAATCAGCTTGTCAAGACTGGCTTAACCGCTGGCAGGGAGTTAATGGTAATATTCAAAAACTACTTCCGGCGCCGCAAAACCTAAATAATCAAACTATCCCTATCAATCCTGATGTCACAGCATACAGCTTTGATAGATTAATAGTATGTGATAGTGCAGATATAGCACAGTTTTTAATCGCCAATAACTTTCACTTTGAAAATAACTGTGCCATCCTCAGCGTTACAGGTTATCCAGAGAGCATATTTCAAACCACGATGGATATGCTGCGACGTAACCCAGAATTAAAAGTTTATGCATTACACAACTGCACACCAAGAGGTTTAGGTTTAATCAACCGTCTCAGAACAAGTTCAAACTGGTTTCAAAACAGTAATTTTACCATCATAGATATAGGTATAACACCTCGACAAGCAATTGGCGCCAAAAAGAATATCTTTATAGAAACATCACCGCAATCAGCAAGCGAAGCAAGTCAATTACCTAGTGAAATTAGTAATAATCTCTCACCAGACGAATTACAATGGTTACAAGCAGGTAATTTTGTTAATTTAGAATCTTTTAGACCACAGCAGTTAATTCAAATCATTCAACGGGGAATTGCTAACACTTTAAGTTTAGAAAGTGATAGTAGTTTATTAATAGCTAGTAGCTCAGATACTTACATCTACTCGACTCAGAGCTTCGGGTAAAATATCTTGCAACGGATATAACGGATAAGTGATTTGTTACTATCCGTTTATGATTTGTTGCTAATATTAACATAAATTTTTCGTAAACAAAAAATAAAAGTTTGATTTGATTTCCTTTTAGATAGTACGCATAAAGGCAAATAGAGGTAAAAGCAATAAGAAGAATAAGAATAAAAAGGCAGATAAAAAATTAAAATCCTCAGAAATACCAAAAGTATGGATATTAACACCAACAGCATCTGAAAGAAAACTGTCATACTTCGGCGCCAGTGCAAGAAAAGGCTGGCCAAAAGGAGTATATTTCTTAGCACCGGGTTTACGAGCAGCAATAGTTGCCATTCACCAGTTGCCCAAAACACCCGACACGTTATGGTTAAGAGTTCTTGGACGCGGTAAAGTTCAAGAACGAGCAATCGACGAACTTGAAGCATTACCAGATAACAACTCTTACAAAGAAATAGGGCTAGAATTATTGTATAACTTACGTAACAACTTGGCAGCTGAAAAGAAAACAAATGAAACTGATAGGGAGTTAATTATGAGACTAAAGCCGCTTTACCAACAAGAGAAAGAACAAATTCAACAACAAAGTCGTCAAGAAGGGCGCCAAGAGGAACGACGCACTACAATCGAAAATTTATTACGAGTTCGTTTTGGTTCAATAGATAACGAGCTTAAGTCAATTGTGGAAACACTATTACCACTGTCACCAGAAGAATTTACTCCTTTGCTGATACAGCTATCGCAGCTACCGCGCGAGGAGTTGCTAGTTAGGTTTGGAAGACAATCTTAACGTGTTCGTTAAGGGCGTGCGCTCTTGTATCATAGATGAAAGCTAAAAAAGTCGAAGCTAAATTACTTCGACTTTTTTAACATATAGTGTAATTTAATTTATACCAAAAAAATAATATGAAGTGTATTCAATGCGGAACTGACAATAAACTTAAAGAAAGATATGAGAATCAAGGCAAATGTAAAAACTGCGGTCATGAATTTACCTTTGAACTTATAACTGCCACTCCGTATTATTTAAGTAAAGTTACTGATACGTTTTTTCAAAATTTAATTATAGGTATTTCTGTAAATAATACTCTTAATTTTACATCAAAACAACTTTTTTATTTTTTGCATCGTAAACTTAAAAATTATTTATTTAAATCTAAGGGTCTTGATATTACTGGCTACATTGTTATCAATGCCTTAATTACTTTGACATTTGGTAATTCTTTATATGATGATTACAAAAATTCGATTGTGTATTTCATAATTGCAGGTACAGGTGGGTTACTTAATATAGGTTTGATTTTAATAAATAGTAGTCCAATTAATCTTAGTTACCAAGAGTTACAGAAAAACAGTAGACAATTATATACATTGGGAGTTATTATTATTGGGACTGGGGTAATAGGTAGTTTATTCACTTGGGAATATTGGGGATTTATTATTAGTCTACTTGTTGGTGTTCTAGCTATATATAGTGGAAAGGTAGTTAAAAATCGTAATAGCGAACTAGTTGAGAAGTTAGCAATATCTGAAACCCGATTTTTAGAATTATTAAATCGATGGGAAAGTATAAACGGTAAGATACTGCGAAGACTGGCGCCTGCACAAGAGTGTAATATTCTGACCCAAGTTAATCCTGATGTTACAGCTTACAGTTTTGATAGATTGGTAGTTTGTGATAGTGCAGATATAGCTCAGTTTTTAATTTCTAACAATTTTCACTTTGAAAATAATTGTGCGATTCTTAGCATTACTGGATACCCTCAAAGCATTTTTGATACCACAATGCAAATGTTACGACGCAACCCAGAATTAAAAGTTTACGCACTGCACAACTGTATATCTGAAGGTCTATGTGTAGTACATCGTCTCAGCACAAGTCCTGACTGGTTTAAAGATACAAATGTCACTATTATTGATATAGGTATTACACCTCGGCAAGTCTTGGCTAATAAAAATAATCTAATTGTAGAAAAATCATCTTTGATTATAGATGAAGTACAATTACCTAATGAGATTCATAGTACATTGACATTACAAGAACTACAATGGCTACAAGCAGGTAATTTCGTTAACTTAGAATCCTTTAAACCACAACAACTAATTCAAATTATTCAACGTAGAATCAGCAACTCCTCAAACTTAGAAAACAATACTAGCTTACTAGTAGACACTAGTAGCTCAGATACGTCTATATATATGTCTGAAAGCTTTGGATAGTCACGCAATTTTTCAGAATTAGAGGTTGGCGCCTGTTAGCTGAATGTTGAGTTATGTTACAGTAGCTTTAAGTTATGTATTAAAATTGAAAAAAATATTAATAATATGAAATAATTAAAGTGTTAGTGAATTGTACGTATAATTTTAACTTTCGTCAGGTTAAAAATCATGTAATACCAGGAAAGTTTTTGCCATGAAAATTTTAATTGTGGAAGATGATGGATTTGTATCGGAGGCGCTTGCAGCCATTCTTCGCAATCAAAATTACGTCGTCGAGGTAGCAAATAACGGCTTATCGGGTTGGGAGTTAATTGAAAACTTTGATTACGATTTATTACTTCTCGATGTCATGCTACCCAAGCTAGATGGAATTAGCTTATGTCGGCAAATACGCGCTCATGGTTTGCTCGTTCCAATCCTTTTGATAACTGGTCGAGATAGCAGTCACGAAAAAGCTATTGGACTTGACGCTGGTGCAGATGATTATTTAGTTAAACCGTTCGACGCTGAAGAGCTTGTTGCTCGTGTTCGCGCGCTACTACGTCGAGGAGGAGTCGCTTCACAACCTATTCTGGAGTGGGGTAAATTACGGCTTGACCCCACAAGCTGCGAGGTTAGTTATGACGACCAATTAGTGCCTTTAACTCCTAAAGAGTATGCATTATTAGAGCTTTTTTTGCGAAACAGCCGACGGGTGTTTAGCTGCGGTATGATTTTGGAGCATCTTTGGTCTTACGAAGATACTCCTGGTGAGGAAGCAGTTCGTACTCATATTAAAGGTTTACGGCAGAAGTTAAAAGAGAAAGGCGCCTCTAGTAGTTTAATTGAAACGGTGTACGGTATAGGCTATCGTCTCAAGTCGCAGTCAGAAAGTAGTGGAAGTAAACAGAAGGATGCTTACGAATTACAAGTAAATTCAGCATCTCATTCCAAATCAGAGTCAAAATCGCAACAAACTGCTTTGGCTATAAATAAAGTTTGGCAGAAATTCAAAGGGCGAGTTGCCGAACAGGTTAATATATTAGAAGAAGCATCTCAAGCATTAGTTCAAAATGATTTAAATAAAGAATTGCATTGCCAAGCGAAAAAAGAAGCGCATACGTTAGCAGGTTCGCTTGGTACTTTTGGCTTTCCAGAAGGTTCTAAAATTGCACGCAAAATAGAAAAGTTACTCAAAGCAGAAACTATTTCATTAAATAATGCTGTACAACTTGGTGCATTGATCAAAGCTTTGCGGCAAGAAATCGAGTTAGAACCGCAGCATTCTCAATATACTACCGATGCAATACCGTTTCAGGAGCATTCGCTTATTTTAGCTGTAGACGATGACCCAAAGATATTAGAATTACTACAAACTTTACTTACACCTTGGGGACTTAGAGTCAAAACTCTCGCCGAACCGCGCGCATTTTGGGAAACTCTGGAAGCAGTCAAGCCAGATTTATTAATTTTAGATGTAGAAATGCCTGGGGTCAGTGGCATTGAACTTTGCTCTTCAGTGCGTAATCATCCTGATTGGAGTGAATTACCGATTTTATTTTTAACGGTTCATAACGATGCAGATATTGTCAATCAAGTTTTTAGCGCTGGTGCTGATGATTTTGTTAGTAAACCATTTGTTGGTCCCGAACTTGTCACCCGAATTATCAATCGTTTAGAGCGGATAAAATTAGTTCGGCGAATGGCACAACAAGAAAATCAACGACTTGCGCTCTTTTTGGAAGCTGCTGAAATAGGTATTTGGGACTGGAATATATTGACAGGTCAAATAATTTGGTCTGAAACTCAAGAACGCTTGTTCGGAATGGCTCCAGGCTCATTTGATGGAACTTTTGATACTTTTATAAATTGCGTCCTACAATCCGACCGGGAAAGTTTACATTTTAAAATCAACCAGGTTCGCTCAGAACACACTAAGTACCATCATGAGTTTCGTATTGTCTGGCAAGATGGTAGCATTCACTGGATTGAAGCGCGAGGTCAATTTTACTATAACGATGTAGGCGAAGCAGTGCGAATGCTGGGTACGGTTACTGATATTAGTACACGTAAAAAAATCGAAGCTGATTTACGCAAATCTAAGGATGAGTTAGAAAGAAAGGTAACAGAACGCGCTAGGGAATTAATTCGGGTAAATGAACACTTGCTTGAATTAAATGAGCGATACTCGCGCGCAGCCAGCTTTACAAAATAAAATTAATTTTGACAAACATATGAATAAGTTTAAATTATAATTACAAATCGCATCTTCACAAGTTCCTCAAGTTTTTGTTCTAATTTAAAAAGGGAGTAATCTAAATCAAGCTCACACGAACAAAGGGGTTAAATATGGCGAATCCTAATACAAATGGAATTTTACAAGCAGTAAAAGAAGTACCTCAAAAAATCATTGGCTACCTTTCTGGGGCAGTGTCTAGAATTTTTGCTCCTAGAGACGATGATTTCCCTGAAACAGGAGTTCAACCGTTTGAAGGTGAGCCAAGTGAGAAAAAACATTATTAATTGAAGCAATTGAACAATTGATAAATATTTCAAATAATGCTAACAATATTATAGTGTTATTTGTAACACTGTAGAGACGCAATTAATTGCGTCTCTCAAGAATATCGCGTCTCTAGACAATATTGCATCTCTATAAAATAATTAATTGTTTACAAATATTTACAAAAATTGGGTAACGAGCAATGGGACAATATTACAAATTTGTAAATACTACCACACAACAAGAATCAACTATTTCGCTTCCCTTTAATTTTGGGCTATCATGGGCGAAAAGTTTAGAACGTTTGTCTGACGAAGAATTAAAAGAAAAATTTGACTATGTTATAGAAAATAACAATTGGCGCCAAGAGGATGAAGTAATTGCTATTGGAGATTACGGAAACATTATATATTCTCCAAAGAGTAAGAATAAACAATTTTGATAACTCACATCTTGCAGCATTGTCAACAAGCCAAAAGAAACCGGGCTTCTGTACGATAAATTAGGGGTTTATAGCGAAAATTTTGTCAAGAAGCCCGGTTTCTAACCCTGGTGCAAGATGTAAGATAAGCTATTCGGTGTGGTTATGGACAATCTGCCAGAGAAACACTCAGTCATTTACAGTGAATCAACTATGCCATTATTAGGCATATTTAATGTCAAAAATATTACTAAGGTTTATCGCATGGGTGAGGTGGAAGTTCATGCATTATTAGGAATAGACCTCGAACTTTACGAAGGCGAGTTAGTAGTATTACTAGGAGCTAGTGGTAGTGGAAAATCAACCTTATTAAACATACTTGGTGGTTTAGATGTACCAACTAGTGGTGAAGTCTTTTTCAGAGGACATAACTTGCAAAATGCGAGTGATGCAGAACTAACTCGTTTTCGTCGCAATTGTGTTGGTTTTATTTTTCAGTTTTATAACCTAATTCCCAGTTTAACAGCTAAAGAAAATGTGGCACTTGTGACAGAAATTGCTCGCCATCCTTTACGTCCTGAAGATGCGTTAAACTTAGTCGGGCTAAAAGAACGTCTCAATCACTTTCCAGCACAAATGTCAGGAGGTGAGCAACAACGAGTCGCTATTGCCCGCGCGATTGCCAAGCGTCCTGAAGTGTTATTATGTGATGAACCTACAGGCGCCTTGGATTATCAAACAGGTAAACTGGTATTGGAAGCTTTGGAACAAGTAAACCGGGAACTAGGGACGACAACGGTAGTTATTACCCACAATGCTGGTATTGCAGCAATGGCTGATAGGGTAATTACAATGCGAAGTGGACAGATTACAAACGTAAAACTGAATAAAGAAAAATTATCTCCGACTCAGTTGGAATGGTAACTTTGAATATCTATACAACATCTATACAACAGACCTTGTTCGTCTTTTACTCAACAACCACGTAATTAATGCACCCAAACCAAAAATATTTACTACTGACGACATAAGTCCTCCTAATACGGGAATCAAACCAATTAAACCCAAAATTAGCATCCCAATCAGAAATTCTTGCATAGTTGTTCGTTCTCTCCTAGTTAAAATTCTTTGCCCAACCCAAAGAGCAATTCCCATATTTCCTAGTACGAATGCAACAGTGACAGCCAAACCAACTAAGGGTAACAACGGGATTCCAACTAAACTAACTGCTAAAAAGATAATTAGCAAAATAACCGCAAACAAACCGCCTAAACCCCATAATCCACATTGAAGCGGGTATTCTCTAACATTTGCTGCTAGGTTAAGCAAAAAATTTGGGCGCCAAAGTAGAAGTATAACACCAATAATCGTAACTACAGCGACGTTGAGAATGTGAAATCCAGTATGGAAAAGATAACGGAAAAAGTTACCAATTCCCCTCCTTCGGTAACCGTATGTTCCCCATCTGCCACTGTCTAAAGCTGTACCAGAAGCACCACCAATCGTAGCCCCGGTCGCTGCAATAATTTCTCCACCTACAGCATAGACATCGCCATCCACACGGGCGCCTTTTTCTAAAATTACATCACCATCAACTGCAATTGCTGTCTGGGTAACTCTTGCGCCTTCACCAATTGTCACATCACCACCTATCGCGTGGGCATTTTCAACCTTTTGCTTAGGAGCAATTGTCACATCACCGCCAATCCGAATAATATTATTCTTGTTGATATTAATCTCAGTTTGCGCTAGAGCTGTTAAAGAAAAAACAATTACACTTAAGACCGATACCAATACCAGAATCAATGAGTTTCTTTTGATACCTTTCATATTGCTTCTCTCATATTTCCATAGTGTGCAATTCAAACAAATTAATAGATGCCACTGATGCAGCCTTCGTTGTTAGCTTTATGACTCGCCTATTAGGGACTTCCATATAAAAAAAATCTCCAAAATCTTTTTGAAAGTCCCTTAATCAAATACGCGCTGCGTTAGCTAAGTATATTTTGAGATTACGGAACAAATTTGAGGAATTTGTGAGGAAATCAAACTTAATACAACTAAAAATTACTTTCTGTAAACTTCAAGATACACATTCTATAATGTAGAGAGGCATTCACGGAGTGTACCGCAGGTAAATTTTGCTAGTGGTCTGTATCATTAATTTTGGGAGGTTAGCTTGCAACGGATGTAACGGTGCTTGTAATTCGTTAAAAACAAAAATTTATTATCTAAAATTAACTATCCGTTACACTTCACTCTGTGTACTCTAAGTCTCTATGGTAAATATATATACTGCCAAAATTAATAATCACAGGAAATAAATTATGCCAGTTGAAACACAAGGTGCAACCAAATCAGCTGAATTACCAACTTTACGTATTGGCGCCGAAGGTGGAGCTGTAACACTTTTACAGGAACTGTTGGAATCTCAAAGCTATCGCACAGGTGGAGTTGACGGAAAGTTTGGTTCAAAAACAGAGCAAGCAGTAAAAAGATACCAAACTACTTTTGCCTTGGTGACAGATGGAATAGTCGGCGCCAAAACTTGGGCTAAGTTAGGTGACAGGCTTATAAATCCTTAGTTTTGGTTTTATGACATGAAACCGCTCGATATAAAGCTTACCCGTGACTTAATGCATCAGCGAGGTCAAATTATTGCCATAGCGCTAGTTGTCGCTTGTGGTATTGCCAGTTTTGTCTCAATGCTGAGTGCTTATGACTCATTAAAACTTTCCCAAGCTAGTTATTACGAACAGTACCGCTTTGCCCAGGTTTTCGCCCAACTTAAACGCGCGCCAGAATCTTTAGCAATACAAATTCAAGATATCCCTGGAGTCGCGCAGGTACAAACACGAGTAGTAGCGGATGTAAGTCTCGATATTCCTGGACGGAGTGAACCTGCAACTGGACGGTTAATATCTATACCACGGCTACAGATGCCAATGCTTAATGATATTTTTATTCGGCGGGGGCGTTATATTCAACCAAATAAAGATGATGAAGTATTAATTAGTGAAAGCTTTGCTAAAGTACATAAACTAGATTTAGGTGATTCTGTCGGCGCCATTATTAATGGACGTTGGCAAAAGCTGCGAATTGTGGGGATAGCGCTCTCACCAGAGTATGTTTATGCTATTCAAGGAACGGGTGATGTTTTCCCTGATAATGAACGTTTTGGTGTTTTTTGGATGGGACGCGAAGCTTTAGGTACTGCTTTTAATATGGATGGTGCATTTAATGATGTGACGCTTTCGTGTATGCGAGGTGCTGTTGAAGCTGATGTAATATTTCGCCTAGATAAACTTTTAGAAAATTATGGTGGTTTTGGTGCCTATGGTCGTTCTTACCAACTTTCTAACCGTTTTCTCTCGGAAGAAATTAGCCAACTTCAAGGAACTGCAACAATAGTACCATCTATATTTCTTGGAATTGCTGCGTTTCTCTTACATATCTTGCTCTCTCGGCTTATCGCCACCCAACGCGACCAAATAGCAGTCCTCAAAGCTTTCGGGTACAGTAATATAGATATTGGCTTACATTATTTAAAGTTTGTTTTAGCTATTGTATTGGCAGGCGCCGCATTCGGTACAGCCCTTGGACTCTGGTTTGGTGCTGCTGTTACTCAAAACTACACTAGGTTTTTCTCGTTTCCTTTACTGCGCTACGAAGCTGGAATTGGTTTAGTGATGCTCTCTATTTTAATTAGTGGTGGTGCTGCAGTGATTGGCGGTTTTATGGCAGTGAAAAAAGCAGTTTCGCTACCACCAGCAGAAGCAATGCGTCCCGAACCACCTGCACATTTTCATCCTACAATTATCGAACGTCTGGGGTTTGAATCTTTACTTTCTCCTGTAAGTCGAATGATTCTGCGAAACCTCGAACGCAAGCCAGTACAAGCATTTTTATCTATCATTGGAATAGCGCTTGCAGTGGCGATATTAGTTGTTGGTAGTTATTTTAGCGATGCGATGCAACACATAATTGATGTGCAATTTCGCAACGTTCAGCGCGAAGACGTGATGATTGTGTTCAACGAACCACGACCCTCGCGCGTGCGGTATGAAGTTGCCCATCTACCTGGTGTATTGCGTACCGAAACATTTCGCGCTGTACCAGCTAAATTACGTTTTGAACACCGTGACTACCGAATTGCACTGACAGGTTTAGAGCCAAATGCAGAACTAAGGCGCCTGTTAAACAAAAATTTGCGTCCTGTGAATTTACCATCCAATGGGGTGCTACTAACAACAAAACTAGCAGAAATCTTAGGTGTTAAACCTGGTGATACTTTAACGGTGGAAGTACTAGAAGCAGAAAGACCTACACGTAAAGTCGCTGTAGCTGGTTTAGTAGATGAATTAATTGGTGTCGCTGCATACATGGATATACAAGCATTAAATCGATTGATGCGCGAAGGCAGAACTGTGTCGGGAGCATATCTAGCAGCAGACTCATTACAAATTGATAGATTGTATAAAGTGTTAAAACGAACACCAGGGGTAGCTGGTGTTACCGTGCGGGAAATGGCAATAAAGCGCTTTCAAGAAACAATTGCAGGTACTCTTGGTGTTTTTACAACTGTATTAGTTGTCTTTGCTTGCGTAATTGCCTTTGGGGTAGTTTACAACGCCGCGCGTATCGCTTTATCAGAACGTAGTCGAGAATTGGCAACTTTGCGTGTTATCGGTTTTACCAAGACAGAAATTTCTGTAATTCTTTTAGGCGAACAAGCTATTTTAACGCTTTTAGCAATACCTTTGGGATTTGCAATTGGGTTTGGTTTTTGTGCGTTGATGTCTCTAACTTACAACTCAGAACTTTACCGTATCCCCTTGGTTGTAACTAAAGCAACTTATGCTTTCGCATTTGTGGTGGTAACAATTGCTGCAATTATCTCTGGGTTAATAGTCCGGCGCCATTTGAAAAACCTAGATTTAATTGCTGTGTTAAAAATGAGAGAATAAACATCCTCACAACTTCCTCAATTTTACTGCTTAATCTTAATATATATAGCCAAAATTTAAACATCTAGGTAAATTTATATACAAACAACTTAACATGAAACTTTTACCTTCCAGGTGGTTAAAAGAACAACCGAACGAGAATGAACCAATTTCGGAAACCAAACGACTAAGGAAACGTTTACCTAAAATATCGCCAAAACTGTTTATTTATTTTGTTATTGCTGCTGCTAGTGTTATCTTAATTGTACAAGCTTTCCGCCCTGCTCCTATTTCTGTAGATACCAGGCGCCTTAGTCGCGGTGAATTGCAGGTTAACGTCAATGCTGAAGGTAAAACACGAGTGCGTAATCGTTATACAATTTCGGCGCCTGTCGATGGTCGTCTCGCACGAATAGAATTGGATGAAGGCGATAAAGTTGAACAAGGAGTAGTAGTCGCACGTATCGACCCACTTCCTCTGACTTCCGAAGTGAAAGAAGCTTTAGGAAGATTGGCAGAATGGCGCGCGCAACGTCAAGGAGTAGCAACGCAACGCCCAAAGCCAGCCAACCTCGAACAAGCACAAAAACGTATCCAAGCAGCACTTGCAACACAGCAACAAGCAGAGGCAAGAGTTGTACAAGCACAAGCTGCATTGAAACAAGCGCAACGAGATACTCAGCGTGCCCAGCAGTTACAGACATCTGGTGCTATTCCCCGTCAAGATAGGGAAGTTGCAGAACTTAATCAAATAACTAAAGCTAAAGAACTAGAAACTGTAAAGCTTGCAGCAAAAGCATCTGCCAATGAGGTTGAAGTTGCACGTGCGACGCTTTTAGTTTTAAAACAAGAGCAAAAAGACCCTGATTATTTACTTAAAGTCTATGATGCTCGTATCGCCAGCGTTGAAGCAGAACTTTCAAAGTTGAGAGATGAAGCCGCACGTACTAATATTTACTCACCTGTAAGTGGCCAAGTACTGCGAGTGCAAAAAGAAAGTGCCCAGTTCGTTACATCAGGTACACCCTTACTCGAAGTAGGTAATATCTCGCAACTAGAGCTAGTTATTGATGTACTTTCGAGTGATGCAACCAAAATTCAAATCGGAGACACTATATTAATTGACCAAGGAGCAGATATTCAAGCAATTAAAGCAAAAGTTAGACGGATAGAACCTTCTGCATTTACCAAAGTTTCTGCCTTGGGGGTGGAAGAACAGCGTGTCAACGTAATTGGTGATTTTGTTGATACAGCTAAGTCTCTTGGTGATGCTTACCGTGTTGATGTAAAAATTATAATTTGGGATGGGAAAAGTGTATTAAAGGCGCCATTAAGTTCGCTGTTTCGCTGTGGTCAATCATGGTGTACGTTTGTAGTTCAAGATGGTAAAGCAGTTCGGCGCTTTCTTCAAGTTGGACAACGCAGCGATTTTGAAGCAGAAATTCGTCGAGGATTGAAAGAAGGAGAAGTAGTTATTCTGCATCCTAGCGAGCAGATTCATGATGGTAGTGAAATTAAACTTCGATAATTCTGAAATTCATCATTTTTAGCCGTTTACTAACTATTGAGTCAAGCAATAGTTAGTAAACATACTTATAAATCATCTGAATTTTACTAATTACTAGGGCAGGTACGATATTTGATATGATAAATCAAACCTCGGTGTGCGAGATCGAAGGAGTCAACAGTAGCCATACCTTGACCAGTAGCCGACATCGCAGCATTTACTCGCATGTTCAAACTGTCGCCACAGCGCGACCAGACATCAGCAACCGTTGCTAAACTGTCTCGAACGTTGTACTGCGTTTCGCCATTAAATTTTCTCGAAAAAACAGGCCCACGTCCACCAGCGAAGAAATACTCTGCTCTTAGTTGCCCAATGGTTTTAGGAGCAACATAGCCTCGATAATCAGCATCATAAAGAGAAATTTGATAGCCTTGAGGTACTTTGATTGGAATAGTCAAGTTACAGCTTTTGCGGCTTTCTCTAGAATTATTTCCAAGAGCCATAAACTTATCGAATAGAATAGTTAGCTCTTGACCATCTGGGCTAACGGTAACATTCGCGGAACCTCCAGGACAACCACTGCCACCGTAGCCGGCGCCGACAATTTCAACTTTTGGTGCGGCAAAGGCGGGGCTAGCAAAGGCTGCTATTAGTGTCGCTGTAGTGAGAAAAACTTGTATAGGTACGAACGGTGTTTTCCAAGAAATTTTATTATTCATACTTACCTTCCTTCCTCAAAAGGTAGCGTGAAGTTTCTGAGGATATGCCTATTTTTTATATACTATTATTTTGACTCATTTTCTAATAAAAGTGTTATTTCCGATTGACAAAATTTACAATTTATAATATTAGAATTAGTAAGTAAAACAATTGACAAAACTTAACAATTGCTATATTGCTTTTGACTTCAAAATTTTAGAATTAAGAGTTGTAGTTATAAATACCTTTTTGTCCTCATGGCAAATTTGCTGAATTATATTACGTCCCGACATTGCAACTACTGGCACACTACCACCAGGCTCAACCCATTGCCCAATCATATAAAAATTATCCAAACCTGGCAGCGTCTTGTCTATACCAGCAACCATCTGAAACATTGTCTCTTTTGTTAACAACCAGCCACAGTTTGAACCTTGCCAATTACCAGTGTAGCGTTCATAACTAAGGGGAGTAGCCACATCGATAAATTCAATGTCAGCCTTAATACCAGGGTAAAATTTTTCCAATTGATCGATGAGAATATGCGATTCTTGTATTTGTTCAGCATCATATATAGACCGTCCATAAATGCGCTGCCAGTAATCGTAGGGTGTATTCAGCATCACGATAACTACTGATTTACCTGCAGGAGCTAGGGAAGGATCGAAGCAATAGTGCTTGACACCAATTTCGTAACGTTCCTCGCCAGCAATGACTATTGGTTGCTCTAACAAGTAAGTAACCCAGTGAGGTTTAGAAGATAAATCGCGATTTAAGCCAAGAGAAACTTGAAGTTGTGAGTGTAACGGTAGATGACCATCATAGAGTTTTTTTATTTGGCGATTGAGATACTTACCTCCTAGCAAGTCAAAAATAGTACCGCGCCCGTCACAAGCAGAAATGATACGGTCAGCATAATATTCTTCATTGCTATACAACCGCACTCCCACAGCCTGGTCGTTTTCCACAAGAACGCGCTCAACTTGGGAACAATAATGAATTTCACCACCATTATCTAAATAGCGCTTTTCAATAGCGCGCGCAAATTCTAGTGAGGCGCCTACTGGAAACCCAGCGTTTTTGTTGAATGTATATGCTAACAGCGACATACCGACCATCATCGGAATGTCTTTCCAAGCAAACATTTGTGGGACTGCACGACGCAAAAAGGGGTCTTGGAAGTGGTTGCCAAATTCAGATGCCGAGATTTTTCCCCATTTATTGAGTAATCCAATAAACGGTAGCATTTTCCAACTCAAACGAACCCAGTCAAAAGAATTCATCAAAACTTTTGGCTTTTGCTGGAGTAAGGACATATCAAAGTCGGTAAAATCCCAGATACCCGCACAAAACTCCTTTATCAGCCTTTTGTCACTCGGTGAGAAACTTAACATATGCCGTTCGAGTCGGTCGGGATCACTATAGACAATTAGAGTTTTGCCATCCGGCGCCACAATTCGCATAAACTCATCGTGATGGACAAACTGCCGACCCTGAACTGCACCTAGTTCCTCCCACATTTCATAAAACGGCTGGTTTTTTCCAGAGCCAAATAGATAGTGAATACAGCCATCAAATACATAACCTTTGCGCTTCCATGCGGTACATAAACCACCAGGCAAGTTGTGCATCTCAAAAATTTGGGTACGATAACCATTCATTTGGGCATAGCAACCTGCTGCCAGTCCAGCAATGCCTGCACCAATAATAATGATGTCGGTTGAGGAACTTTTCATATGTGATAGTACTTAAGTTTTATAAAAATTGTTGACTTCAAAAGCTCCTCTGCAACCAGTCAAAAATTTGGTCTAATTGACTTAAAGTTACCAAACCATACTGCCATAAAATCATTGGTAAGGAACTAAGGGTTTGCTCTGGGTGCCGTAATGCCAATTGCAAATCCGATGCTGGAATTGCCAGGTCTTTCTGCAAAAAGCCGATCAACTCAATCATTCTAGTAGTTTCCATGTTACTAGCCCTCATTGAATGCTGTATTGTCAGATTATGTGAAAAGTTTGAGGAAGTTGTGAGGATTGTCAATTTTATTACAAATTAAATACAGTAATCCCCACATCATTTATAAAATCCGTGCGTTGTAATAGCAAATTATCTTCACAAGTTCCTCAATTTTGTTGTTTAGGCTTAAACATAACTTGTCTAGTTCGGAATGTGGCGAAATAAATATAATGATTCCGTAAGAGAACCGCAATAATTAAGAAGTTGGAGGAATTTTTGTGTATAAAAAGCAAGCATTTGAAGTAGAAGAGCAAATCATCACTGTCCAGTTAGGTCAAGTCAAACTAGAAGGCGAGTTAGTAATTCCTGAAGACGCACAGGGAATAGTTGTAATTCCAAGCGCCAAAAGTAGTATTAAGCACGAACATCGACTCCGTTATCTTGCTCATCTCTTACGGCAAGCTGGTTGGGCAACAATATTAATCCATTTGCTAACCCAAGAAGAAGACCGACTCGACCAACGGAGCAAACATTTTCGCTGTAATATCCTACATCTAGCAACGCGACTTGTAGGCATAACTGATTGGCTGGCGGAAAATTCGATGACTTTTAATCTTAAAATAGGTTACTTTGGCGCCAGTGCCCTAGGCGGAGCGGTTTTACTAGCAGCAGCACAACGAACGAAAGTTTGCTCGGTTGTCGCACGTAGTGCCTATACATACTTAATCGGTTCTGACCTTACGTATTTGCAGGCGCCTACATTACTGATTGTAGGTGGCGAAGATTACCCAACTATTGCCATGAATGAAGATGCACTGTTACAAATTTCAGCCCATGATAAACGGCTTGAAGTTATCCCAAATGCATCCCACAAGTTTGAAGAACCTGGAACATTAGAAGAAGCCGCGCGATTAGCAAATCAATGGTTTAAGCATCACTTACAATTAGCAAACTCAAACCAAACTTATTTGCAAACGCTATCATTAGTCTAAAAGACTATCTAAATCTAGCAGTTTACCAATTACTTAGAAAAACAATTTGTGGAGAATAACTATGAAGCTTTTAGAAACTGCTGAAAACATTACTGTATCTTTATTAGAACAATTGAGATTAGCATGGTGGCTAGAGGTAGTTACTAATAATCCTCATTGCACTTACTATTTTGGTCCTTTCATAACTGAATCGGCTGCAAAAGTATCCCAATTTGGATACATTGAAGATATCGCTCAAGAAGGAGCCGAAATCAGTTCTGTTGAGGTCAAGCGTTTCCAGCCAAAAGTACTTACGCTTATTAACGATGAATGATACCAACCTGTTAGTAAAATGGCGGTGATATTTGCTCGTAAAGCAGAGAATTCCGTTAGTTTCATTCTAATTTAATAATGGTGTTCAGTTGCAAGCTCTGCTAACTTTTGCCATGTTTGGCTTCCAACAATACCATCCACATACAAACGATGAACTGTTATTTCAAAAATTTCAGACAAGCTTTGACAAAAACGGATATAAAGTTTTGATTCCAATGTGCAAGTTTTTCAGCTTGGAGCAAAGCGTTTTCTACAAGTAAGTAAGCTTGCGCTCTCTTCGCTACTAAAGTTTCCCATGTTGGATTGTTAATTGTCTTCGCTACCCCTAACCCAGATAGTGAAACCGCATTAAGTTGGTGTTCTAAGTGTTTGGGAAGTAGTAATTGAGGAATACCCGCTAGTAAACAAGTAATAGCAGTTGTTGAACTTCCATGATGAATTGCAAGGGATTTCCCAGCTAGTACTTTTGTTAAAGGTTGAAAATCGCATTGTGGTTTCAGAGTATTCAAAACTAAACTGCGGTGTGAATAGTCATCGTACAAATAAGCCCAAGCATGACCATCACTTTTGTATAAATTGTTTGGAATAGGTGTAACGTGTACACTCAAATATTGGTTCAGAGTTCGTAAATGCTGATACGGGTCTAGTTCAGGAATACCAAAAATAAAACTAGTGTCACCATTAAGAATTTGTCCTAAAGGCGCCGAATATTGAAGAATTTGCTTAACTGTATTACTAACTTGCTCTTGACGCTGTTGTGATTTGAGTGGCGCCGGAATTCTTAGGTTTGGAAAAATCTCAACTGGTGGCGGTACTGTAAAAGCATCTCCTGTAACAATTGTGGGCACAATATTTTTTGCTGCTATTACTAATCCAGGAGCATGGTCAGTAATAATTAAACTTGGCTTCACCTCTTTTATAATCGCTTGCCATGCTAAAATATGCGATTTTAGTAAATTATAATTACCAAAACCAAATGTTTCTAAAATGTCGGCAAACGTGTAAGATTCTGACCTGCCAGTAAAGGGTAAGCGAGGAGCAAAGACTATCTGCCACGGAAAACTTGTCGCTTTAATATTGTACGATTTGAGCGCAAAGACTGGCTCGACTCCATAGATTTCAAGTTCCCTTGCCAGCACTACAAGACGTTGAATGTGCCCTTGTCCTCCTCCTAGTTCCCAGCCAAATAGGACTTTCATTAATTATTTGATGCAACCTTTCTTTTAATAAATATAGTAGTAAGTCCAAAGACACATATACTAGCTAAAGTTGCTGGTTCCGGAACCGACACAGGTGTAGTTCGTACTTGAAGCTGAGGTTTACCTTCTAAAAAATATAAAAAAGAACCTCTTTGGGCAAAACCATTAAAACGAGGTTCAGCAAAACCTAGTCTAGGAATGGCAAAAATAGAAAAATTTGTTACTACATTATTGCCTTCCGCTTTAGAACCGCTGATAAATAAGTCTGTTGCTGTACCACCATACCCGCTTATGTCTTCAACCGAAAACTGGCGCCCATTTAAATTAAACCCAAAATCTGTTAGAGGAAACAAAGAGAGATTAAGCGGCGCAGGAGGAACTACAACGGGTGTTGATTGGTCATCAAAACTATAAAAACCTGAAAGCGGTTGTTCTATAACTAATGGTGGCCCTCCGTAGGCAGCGGTTTGAGTAACGTCAGTAATGGTAAAATCAACAGTCCGAGTAATAGCATATACTGGGCTGACTTTTATTGCAGCGAAACCTAGAGCAACTCCGGAAGTTGTTACTGCTATCTTTTGGTTGAGTTTCATAACTGTATTGTTTGAAATAGCACGTTTCCCCCTTAACTTTTAACAACTGTTAACATAAAGTTTACGTAAACTTATAAAAACTTCACATTTTAGCTTGAGTTGATGTTGTCATCACAAATTTTTTATGTTTTGTGAATATCTGTTCTTGTACAACCAACACGCTTGCGGGAGCGTGATGAAGAACATAACTACTGACGCTACCAAGCAAAATTTCTGTAATCCCTCTGTGCCCTCTGCGACCTAATATAATTAAATCTGCACCCCATGACTCTGCTAAACTGCAAATCTGTTTACCAGCTTCTCCAAATCCATGCTTAAATTGTGCGGAAATTTTTTTGATATTGGCTTGCTGGCAGCAACTTTCTAGCCAAATGTCAACTTGTTGAATTTCGTGGAGTAAGTTTTGTTGGTACTGTTTGTGCAAAGCACCGTACATATCAACATCTCCAATAGTGCCAACAGATAAAAACGGCTCATTTAGTTTATTGCTATTGATGCAATGAAAGAACATTAACTGGCTTCCGTATTTCTGAGCCATTCCTAATGCTTCTTCAAAAACAATACAAGTTTGTGGAGATTTATCGAGAGCAACCAAAATTTTGTTGTAAATCATGATATTTACTCGCTACTTGATTATAATTATATTTTCCCTCAAAAAGCCCTCAACGTTACATTTTTGCAATAAATTGATACTTTTTCAATCTCAGCTTTCTTTGCAACGGATGTAGTTCATCATCCGTTACCAATCTTTCTACCCCGAATTGAACTTTCCTCACAAGTTCCTCAAAATATTTGCCTATAACTCAAAGTGAGGGTAAGTAAAGCTCATACTCTATAATCCCTGCAACGCGCGCTTATTGCTGCTTACGATTTCCTTCATTAATAATTATTTGGAGGGTTTTATGCAAGTTAAAATTAATTATGAAGGTCAGCTACAGTTCAAAGCGACAGCTAGAAATCATTATATAATTGGCGACCAACCAGAAGAAAATGGTGGTGAAGATAAGGGAATGACTCCATCAGAGTGGTTATTGGCCTCACTTGGTAGTTGTATTGGTTTCTATGCAGTTAAATATTTGCAAAACAGAAACATTGATTCTTCCGGTCTTAGCATTACGGTGAATGCTGATAAATCGATTAGACCTGTCGCGCGTCTAGATAATTTCCAAGTTGATGTCAGCCTACCTTGCTCTTTGGAAACAAAGCATAAACTTGGCTTACAGCAAGCAATTGAAAATTGCTTAATTCATAATACTTTAATGCACTCACCACAAATAACAACCCATATTATCACTGCTCCTACCTTGGTCAAATAATAAGTTATTAGATTGTTCAGTTAAACTTGGCTTGCTCAATTGTGGCACGGAAAAACTCTGAGTAACGGTCGGGAGCAAACCACCAGCCCAAACTAACCTGGGATGGAATTGTATATCCTGCAAATGTTTGTTCTTGCTGAATTTCTCCACCAAAGAGAATGTAAGTGTAAGTACCATCTTCTTTGTGTTCTCCCCAACGTGGGAAAGATAACTTCAGCAGCTTACCGTTTGAGTCTATAAAGAGTGTCAGCGTTACTGATTCACCGTCAATCTTTAAACTAGCTTGAATAGTGTTCTCATCAATTGCCTTCCAACTTACACCGCGCGCTGGTAGTAAACCAGAAGGTAGCCATACCATTTCTCCAGCTAATCGTCCAATTGCAGAGCGGTTAGTATCAGGATTTTGGACATTTACCAAGGGAACTAATCCCCAAAGCGAAAACCGCATTCGACCCAAACCATTAATATAGTAATCACTTCCTCGCATTTGTGAAAGAGGGCTACCAATGGCTGCTTTCCAAACAAATCCTTTTTTATCTGAAATAATTTCTTCACCTACCATTGGCAACCACGGTTTGTCTTGACTAAGCCTAAAATTACCACTCATTTTTAGATTGACTCCCGAAGCCAGAGGAGTTCCGAGCGCTATGGAGTGCAAAAAATAACGCTGTACGGGAGCAGGTAATTCTATAACCATTTCTTTAGTAAAATGATTTTTTGAGTCAGGTGAAGTTGAAAGTGCTTGCCAAATCCGACTAACTTCTTGGTCGTTCCTTACTTGCACAATAACTAAAGTGAGGAATGCGCTTGCTAACAATACACCAATACTAAGTATAATTTTGGCTATCATTTTTCTGATACCTCTATTTTTATATTCTGCGTGCATTTAGCCTTACCAACCAAGCTTATTTTTTCAATTAGATACAACCTCATCAACTGTTCGCCTTGGTGTTGGCTTCGTTTCTAACCCAAACCCTAAACGGAGCATAATTTGTGGATAGGCTTTATCACCAAGAAGCTTACTCAGTTGACTTCTTAATTCAGGTACTTGAATTGGTTGATTCAAAAAAGATGCAAATAATTTAACTACTTGTGCCCTTAATAACACCCGTTCTAGTGCTTGCCCAGCTGCTAGCCAATCGGCAGGTTTATCAGATTCTGTAGTTAAAATTACAATCGCAGGTGAGCATTCTAAAAGTTTCCGACTACGTTCTGCAACTGAATAACCCATATCCAGAGTTCGTAAGACAAAAGCAAACAAGGGCGTAGCAAATTCAAAGTGTTCATCTATACCATGAGTATAAATTGGAAGACCATCATGACTTTTGCTGGTACTGGGACGCACCCAAGTTGCTAATTCGTTACGAAAATTTGGGTCTGCCATTTGCAAGTGGTCGCCTTGTGCTATTAATTCTGTAACGGAAGCGCGCAGAATGTCACCTTTGACAATTTGTAAATTAGCACCTTCAGATATTGCATCTTTCTGCAAAGTTTTAAGCAGTGTTTCTGGAACATTCCAATCTTGATAATCGTGTCTGTTTGTATGTCTTTTTTTAATTGCTTGGAACAGTAACTTTCCGTCAGTAGTTTCTCCTGATGAATGACCCAATTCGATACAAGCTAGCAAATCTGGATTTGCGGGGTCAGGAAAAGTCTTAATTTTACCTGTGTAGCCAAAGTGATGCAAGGCTATACGCAAGTTAAAAAGCGCTGCTCCGCAACTGATTATCAATTCCCGACCATCTGGGTCTGCAACGGGTAAACCACGAGTGTGGTCAGCAAGTAGATATATGGCGCCTGAATCAATTTTAAAGTACCACGGTTGGGTATTGTGACTTGAAGGCGCCAATATTGCGTAGTTCAAAATAAACTTGAGTTTTTCCTCTGGTGTTCCAGTTGCCGGAAAATCTGTTTCTTGGACATTCCAAATATCAGTTTTCATAAACATTTTGAAGTCCCCATTACTAACTTATAATCGCTCATCTGCCTCACAACTCTGTTTATACGCAGATAATTTGAGGAACTTGTGAGGATAATATTTTTAAAGGTCTTGTTTTTCGACACCAACCTACAATTAATTTAAAACCCTTTTTGTAACAAAATGTAAATATTTTAGGCTTTTTGGAGTTCGTGCATAAATCTCTCCTCTAACCCTGGAGATAGATATAGACCAAAACAACTATAGGAGTGGGGAGAAACAACATATATAGATAAAACAAATTCTTGAATAGTGCATAACTAGCTTTCCCTGAGAAATAGTTTGTTTTAGAACTAGGCGCCTACACGGAAACCGAGTTTATCGCTACTCAAGATGATTTATGTGGATATGTAAATCTTTGTGAGTGGAAGAAGCACGATTATGGCTGAAACTCAATCACACGAACAAAGAAGAGGATTTTCGCTATGACTCTCGAAGACCTAGCAATATTAGCAAAACAAGCTGCAATCAAAGCGTCTGATGCTTCGTTAGACCAAAAAGCAAGGGATAAAGCATCGTTAGAGAAGCAAATTGCATTGACCAAACTTTTTAGTGAGTTAACTGTAAAGATAGACCAACTACCAAAACCTCAAACTGATGCATCAAGATATGTCTATGAAGAAGCTCTCCAGGATACTTACTTATATATTTGTAAGAATATCCACAATTACGACCCAGCAAGAGGTTCAATTATAGGATGGCTATTATTTATTTTAAGAAAGCGAAAAATAAACTCTTTTAACTCGATTAATTGGGATATTATGTCTATCTACACGTATACAGGTGATGGAAATGAATTAGATACATATAATATTTACGCTGCTGAACTAAATCCTCTTCCTTCTGAAAAATTACTAGCATTTATTAAAGAAGACCCGGAAGGATTGTTACAACGCGAGTTGTTTAATCGAAATCCCAATGCTAGCTTTCAAACTATCTTACTTAAGAAAATTGAGGAAGATAAATCTTGGGAAGAAATAGCTCAAGAATTTAAACCAGGAGCAACACACGGGCCAATTTACAGTTTCTACCAAAGGTCTTGTAAAAAGTTTGCACCTTATTTCAATCAGTATCTTTACGAGTAAATAAGATATGGAGACAGCAATGGATTCTAAACAATCTCATCTAATCACGATACCTATCGATGGTAGAATGATTGCAAATGCTGAAAAAATTAGTTTACAGCACCGCAATCAAACAAAAGCTAATCAAGTATATTTTAATACCTTAGCTGTTCTTGCAGTTCACTTTTACTGCCAGTGTATAAATATAGAAACTGATATTGCCAAAAGTTCTGGTTTGAATAATATTTTAACTCCCTTAATGGATACTGCTGGTTTATTTATTAAGAATAAAGGTTTATTAGAATGTCGTCCTGTACTAAAGAATCAAGATTTTTGTTATATTCCCACAGAAGTTAGAGAAGACCGTATTGGTTATATAGGGGTAGAGATAAACGAGGCTGATTTTAAAGCTACTATATTAGGTTTTGTTCAATCAGTCGAGAGTGAAAAGCTACCTTTAACTAGTTTAGAACCGCTAGAAGATTTTTTATATTATCTCCACAAATTATAGAAATTTTAGTACAAACTATACGAATAAGTACAAATTAAATGGCACGATGTATTAGTAATATTAATAATTATATTGGCTTACGCGAAGCAAAGCCAACTACTAGTGCAGCGCGGTTAAGGATGACGTTTATATAGACTTCCCATGACTTCGGCAACAGATTTAGCTTGCGCTATTGCTCCTCTTGGTGTATGGGGTTCATCACCATCGAAGATTTCTGAAATTGAATTAATACATGCTTGAGAAGTAAAGTGTTCGAGTAAAGGTGAAAATGAAAAGCGTAATGGTTCATCTGGATGAAATCTTTGCCAAGCTCGAATAAAACTACCAATTAACCAGCACCATACTGTACCTTGATGATACGCATAATCACGCTGTTGTTGATTGCCTGCGTATTTACCAATATAATCAGGGTCTAGTGGGTCAAGACTACGAAGACCATATGGTGTTAATAAACGTGTACGTGCTACTTCTAGTACTTGTTGCCCTTGTAGTTGTGTAAATCCACAATGAGCAAATGATAATGCTAATACGGCATTTGGTCGTATTTGAGAATTACGACGGTCATCTGGTTCTATTGTGTCGTAAAGATAGCCCAAGTTAGAATTCCAATATTTTTGCAGTGATATTTTTACTGACTCTGCTTGCATTGCATAACGTCTTGACTGTTTCGCTAGGCGCCTTTGTTTTTTATAATCTATATTTGGCAGGTTGGGTAATTCACTAAGAATTTCTGCCCATCGCGATGCCCAACACAAAACAGAATACCACAGTGCATTAACTTCTACTGGTTTACCTCGACGAGGTGTAACAGGGCGCCCGTCAACTACCGTATCCATCCAAGTTAATGCTACACTTTGGTTATCCCAACTGACTAATCCATCAGTAGAATCCACATGTATATTGTAGCGAGTACCACCAATATAAGCTTTGTAAATTTGCTGTACGACTGGATATTGTAAAGCTAAAAATTCCCAATCATGTGTTGCTTCAAGGTATAACCCTAGTGTTTCAATCCACCAGAACGATACATCTACACTGTTATATAGTGCTTCACCGTCTGCAACAGGTAAATGATTTGCTATTAAGCCATAACGACAATGATTACCAAAAGTATTTAAAATTTGCTTGGCAAGGTCATAACGCTTAGGAAGTAACAATAAACCTGGCAAAGCAATCAAAGCATCTCGTCCCCAATCATCAAACCAGTGATATCCAGCCATGATTGTTGGACTATTAGTATATTGATGATAAACAATAAATTGGTCGCAAGCTTTTAATAATTCTTTATCCCCTATTCCCAATAAGCGTTGTTGCTCGACACTTACCGCTTTATCAAAAGTTTCGTCCGTTAGGTAATCTTGATAACTTTCAGGAAAACCAACTCGTGCTTCCAGGGTAACAGTATCTCCAGGTTCCATTACCACACTCAAATAACCAGGACTATATAAATCTTCCTTGTCATCTAATCCACGTGCGGTTTCTTCTTGTAAACTATAATTCCAGTACCAAACAGCATCTTGCTTATACTCTCCCCTCGTCCAGCGCAAATGCCAAGGTACACCCATATCACCATTGTCTGCCTGTAAACAAACTTGCTGTACTCCCAACATTTCGATAAACTTTAAAGATGGCGCCTGTTTTTGCTGACGATGAAAATCACGGTCGGCTATTAGTAACCTTAACCTTAATATGGCAGGCTTTACACCGTTATAACGGTATTGAATCAATAAGCGATTAGTTTCATGTGGCATTAACAAACGTCTAGTTAGGCGCCAATGTGCATCTCCCCATTCCCATGTTGGTACCGGATTAATATTAAAATGACGCAGTAGCTTATATCCAGATGGTTCAATCTCACCCGTTCCCCAGTAGTTTGTACCTAAAGGTATAGTACGGTCAAACAACTCCAAACTCGCTTCCAAATGTGATAACAGTAAACTGCGGTCTAATGGTGGTTTTAAAGCAGCAAAAAACCACCCGTGGTAAGTCCGGGTGCGGATATCCGTAACTGTCCCGCTCGCAAAACTGCCCAAACCGTTAGTTAACAACCATTCCCGCTTATCTAAATCATCTAACATTATTTACTCAAAATCGTTATGAGTATGATATAGTTGTAACAGTTCGTAATTAAATAGTAAAGCGTGGAACGTAACATTGGTGCAAAAGTCACCAAAGTTGTGCGCGCTAATTATAAATGTGTAAGCAATGAGGGAGAATAATAAATGACAGAATGCATTCGTGTAGGTCAAACTGCTCCTGACTTTACAGCAACAGCAGTGTTAGACCAAGAATTTAAGACAGTAAAACTTTCCGACTATCGCGGTAAGTATGTCGTACTATTCTTTTACCCCTTAGACTTTACATTTGTTTGTCCAACTGAGATTACAGCATTCAGCGACCGTTACGAAGAATTCAAGAAAGTCAACACAGAAGTACTAGGTGTTTCAGTTGACAGTGAATTTTCGCACCTTGCTTGGATACAAACAGACCGTAAATCAGGTGGTGTAGGTGACCTAAACTACCCGCTTGTTTCTGACATCAAAAAAGAAATCAGCACAGCTTACAATGTTCTCGACCCTGCGGCAGGTGTAGCATTGCGTGGTTTGTTCATCATAGATAAAGATGGCACAATTCAGCACGCTACTATCAACAACTTAGCATTTGGTCGTAGCGTTGATGAAACATTACGAACACTACAAGCAATTCAATACGTACAGTCGCACCCCGATGAAGTTTGTCCTGCTGGTTGGCAACCTGGTGACAAGACAATGAACCCCGACCCTGTTAAGTCCAAAGTCTACTTCGCGAGTGTGTAGGCGCCTGTCCTAGCTCCATTTTTGATATTGGAGTAAAATTTTAGAATTATCATAGAAATAACCACAGGTAAACACGTATAGTTTCTTGCTTTATTCTCACCTAAATTGGGCAGAATTCACAGGTCAAGGAATATCAACTGCGCTCAAATCGTGTTTAGCTGTGGTTTTTAATTAGTACAATTTTATTGAATTTAAGGCTTTACTAAGTATAAATATGGCGATTTCTACAGATTTTAGGGGTTTATTTAATGAGCGCTTCGCACGGAATTTTCTACCCATTCCGGCATATGATAAGCTTTTGATAAATTTTTTGACACCAGACTTTCAGCTACAGGATGTAAAAAACGGTAAAGTTGTAAAGTTATCAGAATATCGTAACAAGCAACCTGTTTTACTAGCATTGACTCGAATTTTTACAGAAAAGCAGTATTGTCCGTTTTGTTTCCCACATATCAAAGCTTTGAATGAGAATTACGAGGAGTTTACCAATCGTGGGATAGAAGTATTAATGGTAACAAGTACCGATGAAAGGCAAAGTCAAATCGTAGTTAAAGATTTAGGTTTGAAAATGCCGTTATTGAGTGACCCCAGTTGTAGAGTATTTCGGACGTATCAAACTGGGCAAGCTTTAGGGGCGCCGCTTCCTGCACAATTTGTGTTAGACAAAGAAGGTAAACTGCGTTATCGGCATTTATTCTCCTTTCTTGACCATAACGCCAGCGTCGAAAAATTATTAGAACAATTTAAGTAATGAGTGCTGAGTGCTGAGTGCTGAGTTTTAAATCGAAACTCTTAACTTTTAATCTTTAACTCATGAATCATTACTAAGAACTGTACGGTGGCTTAAGCCACCTACTCAGCACTCAGCACTTAGCACTCAGCACTCAGCACTCCTAACTCTTCTTCTCTTCTTTCACTTCAGGTTTTTTGTATTTACCTGGGTATTTTCTTTGGAAGTAGTCTTCCATAACTTGTAAAGCCTTCGGTGCCGCGACGCTACCACCACCACCACCAGAGTGTTCAACAAAGGATACTACTAAAATTTCTGGTTTCGACGCAGGAGCATAACCACCAAACCATGTGTGGTTTTCTTTTATGCCTTTTCTCCAAGCTTCTGCGGTACCTGTTTTACCAGCCATTGGTGGTATTGTTGGAGAATTCATAGCTTTTGCTGTACCTTCGGTGATAACTTTACGTAAACCATCTTGTATAATTTTAACGGTTTCTGGTTTCATTCCTACTGGTTTACGCCACTTTTGGGCATCTTCGTTGTCTTTAAACAAATGTGGTTGCACGAGATAACCACCGTTAGCTGGTACCGCAAACATTCGTGCTACTTGTAATGGTGTTGTTAACAAGGCGCCTTGACCAATGGTCATGTTAATAGTGTGTCCAATAGTCCAAGGCATTTTTAAGGCTCTTAGCGTCCATTTTTCATCTGGGACTAAACCTCTAGACTCTTCTGTTGTAAACTCAAATCCGGTTTTTTGACCAAATCCAAATTTGCGCGTCCAGTCAATTAGCGTTTGACCACCTATACCTCTACCAATTTGGTAAAAGAAGGTGTCACTACTCATTGCCATTGCACCAGTCCATCCCAAGGGTCCAAACCCAGCATGGTTCCACTCACCAAATGTTACACCACCAATATTGAGTGACCCATATGTTGGTAAGATTAGATTCGATTTATATTTACCCGATTCTAACCCGGCAGCAGTGGTAACAATTTTAAAGGTACTTGCAGGAGGGAATGCACTTAACGCACGATTTACAAGTGGATATCCTTCACCTGCCAAAATGTTTCGTAATTCTTTTGGGTTTGGTTTGTGTTTTGAGAAAACATTCGGGTCAAATGTGGGATGGGAAACCATTGCCAAAACAGATCCATTGTTTGGATTCATTACCACAATTGAACCATTTTTACCACCCAAAGCTTTCTCGGCTGCTTTTTGAACATCTAAATCAATAGTTAAGTGTAAATCTTTACCCTGTTTTGCCTGTACTTCTCCTAGCGTTTTGAGCGGGCGCCCACGACCATCAACTTCGACTTCTTGACCACCCCATTCTCCGCGCAAGTGTTGTTCAAAGGCTTTTTCAACCCCCATTTGCCCAATTACATCACCAAGCCGATAACCTTCACTTTTCCTATTTTTGAGTTGTTCTGCCGTTAACTCACGAGTATATCCTAATACATGAGCTAATTCGTGCTTATGTGGGTAAGAACGTACTGCCTCGGTGTGAATCTCAACGTTAGGAAGTTCATGCTGGTATTCTTTGAGCGCAGTAACTTCTTCCATGCTCAAGTCGCGAGCGATACGTACAAGTGTGGAAGAGTTTGGGCCAGCTTCTTCGAGTTTCTGCTCGATTTCTTCTTGTGGCATATTTAAAATTTTAGACAGACGCGGCCCGATTTTTTCGTCCCAACCCGATTTTGTATGAGTCATGGGCCATAGGTACACCGAACGTGGGTAGCGAGTTGTTGCTAGCAGTTTGCCGTTGCGGTCAAAAATGTTACCCCGTTCTGGTTGTTTAGGAATAACTCGTACTCGGTTTGACTGCGCGCGCTCTGAGTACTTTTTGCCATCCACCACTTGCAAGTGAGCTAAACGGGCGCCCATTGCTGTAATTGAAGCAAGTGTAAATATAATTAAAAATAATGACTGAAGACCGTTACCGACAGTACGTGTCTCCTTCTTGCCAAATTGAGAATCTAATAATGCCATAAATAATATATATACTCAAATGGGGACTAACTATATTTGTATACTGCCTTTGACAACCGTATCGGCATTAATACACCGATATTGGCTATGTATTTGATTAATAAATCACAAACAATCTTAAGATAAAGTAATTTTTATCTTTGGTCTATCAGCATAACTACACTAAGATAGATTTTGGATAGTTTTTTCCGATACTACCTATAGATGTTTTTGAATCCAGGTAATACCTGCTTTGCCATTTTAAGCTCCGGCATGAGAAAACAGATGTATAGCTTAAAACACTCTAGCTCATGTCGGTAAATTTTTGCGCGCGCTTATTCGCTAAACTTTCGCCAATAACTGCTACTCAAAATTCTTCACTCGCCCGTAAAACGCCGTATAGTATGACGCTACGATTTACGGCTGTTGTTGTGTCGCAGCAAATGACATAATTTTGTCATAATTTTTAAGCATATTAGAAATATGGCAACGCTTGCAACGGATGCAACGGATGCAACGGATGTAACGGATGCAACGGATGTAACAGATGAGTTATTGGTTATAAACTATATGCAACTATTATTTAATCAATTTGTTAAACAATCGACTAATTTAAAAATACTAACAGCGACAGCTGTGGCTAGTTTACTTGCTACTGCGACACTAAATACAACTCCTGTTCGAGAAGCTAATTTGAGTTCTACTTCACGCGAAGCTGAACAAGCGTCTCAAGTTGGACTGTTACTGAGTGCTGCTGCTATCGTTGGTCTTGGTGTTGGCGCCTTACAAGCGAATAAAGGTACTAATAAGAATGGCGCCAGTTATTCTCGAAGTCAACAGCAGCAACAAGACCGTAACATTATTACGATTGACCAAGTAAGTAGTAAACTTCGCACGCAGCTTCTAACTTTGCTACACAGAGATATACAAGGAATAAACAGACTTTTGAACCAAGCTAAGTTCAAATACCCAAACCGGACAAATAACTGGTACGCAGAGAAAGTTATTTATGACCTAACGCGCGACCGTGGCGCCTAATCAACAGTTTCTCTTGTGGAGCGGGCAAGGATGCCCATCCCACAAGATGATTAATTTGAAGCCCCCTATTTGACAAACTCGATATATCGCGATAAACTATGTATAGCAATAACGATATATCAAGATATATCAAAAAATCGAGAAATGATACTTGGAGCTACATGTATATGTTTAAGAGATTTCATCCACGCTTCCTTACACCAGCATGGGCAGGAGAAAATTCTGGTAACAGTTTTTTCGCAAGCGAGCGCTTCGGAAGAAGAGAATCGCGCGGTCATGGTTGGGGAGATAAGAAACGCACTCGTCGTGGTGATATCAAATTTATTCTGCTTGGGTTGTTAGCTGAACATCCCCAGCATGGTTATGAAATCATCAAAGAGCTAGAAAATCGTGGTGGTGGCTTTCATCGTGTTAGTCCTGGTTCTGTGTATCCAACTCTTCAAATGCTAGAAGAGAGTAATCATTTGACTAGCGAACAGGTTGAAGGTAAGCGTGTGTATACTATTACCGAGAGCGGTAGACATTTATTGAGTGAGCGTAATCAACGGTCTAATTCAGAAGACCCTCGCGACAGCTTTAAAGCAAGTAAACCTTCTGAATTAATTGAGTTGCGCGATACTTTAACAGAGTTGAATGATGCTGTTACTACTGTTGCTCGGAGTGGCAATTTAGAACGAGCAAATCAAGTGCGTGAGCTTCTAACTCAGGTTAAGCGTGAAATTTACAAAATCCTCGCACAGTAAATTTTGTAATATTAAATTACAAACTTCTGTTGCTGCAATTGTGTTGTTAGTTGAATCTAATTGCCGGGTAATAAACACTGGTTTATCTTCTGGCAAAACATCTATACTACCGTGTGAGCCTTTTACTAGGGTTGCGTCTAATGGTATTACGTCCATTAGGTAACGGAAACCAAGTTTTTTCTGCAATAGTTTTAAACCAACTTTTAGTTTTGGGAGTTTGATTTGTGGGTCGATGAATAATTCTACAGGGTCATAACCTGGTTTGCGGTGAATATCAACAGTTCTAGCAAAGTCCGGCGCCTTATTATCATTCAACCAGTAATAATAAGTAAACCATGCATCATTGTTGGCAACAGCGACAAGCTCACCCGAACGTGCATGATTTAAGCCATGTAGTTTTTTAGCTGTATCATCTAATATATAACCAATTCCATCGATTGATTGTAGCAAGTCTTTAACTACTGAAGTGCATTCAGGGTCATTTATATAGATGTGGGCAAGTTGATGATCAGCAACTGCAAAAGCCTTACTGGCGCCTGCGTCTAATATTTCGCATCCTAATTCTTCCCTAACTTTAAGTAAACCATGAACGCGAAGCACGCGGTTAATATGAATAGGCTTTGATACATTCGTAATACCATATTCAGATAGCACAATTACTTTGGCGCCGCGTGTTTCATAAAAATCAATCAAATCGCTACAAACCGCATCTATCTCTTGTAAATCTTTGATTATATTCTTTTCGTCATGCCCAAATTTCTGTAAACAGTAATCTAGATGTGGTAAATAAATCAATGTTAAAGTTGGATTAGATTTTTCTTCTGTCCATTTAGCAGAATCTGCTATCCAGCGCGTAGAATCAATAGAAGTGTTCGGGCCCCAAAAATTAAACAGTGGAAATTGCCCTAATTCTGTTTGTAAATCAATTCGCCAGTTACTCGGCTGAGTGTAAATATCAGGTAACTTTCTGCCATCAGCAGGATACATCGGTCGTGGAGTCACCGAGTAATCAACCGACGAGTACATATTATACCACCAAAATAAATTCGCACAGCTAAACTCAGGATTGTTAACACGTGCAATATCCCATATTTTTGCAGATTGTACTAACTTATTCGACTGGCGCCAAAATTTGACTTCACATTCTGAGCGAAAGTACCAACCGTTAGCAACAACACCATGTTCATTAGGAAGGACACCAGTTAAATATGTAGCTTGTGCAGTGCAAGTCACAGCAGGTAGAACAGGGTTTATAGTAGTGACTTGTCCACGTTGTGCCCACTGTGAAAGTTTGGGAGTATATTTTAGAAGTCGTGATGACAGACCGACAACATTTATAACAACTGTTTTATTCATAATATATAAGAAGTTAATTATAGAGTTGCTCCCCCAATTTCCCGCGAATTCGGGGGGATCAAAATAACTATATCTAAGTATATAATCAAATATTTGATGATATTTTAGATTCTATCCGGCATAATTTTTGCATTATCCATTCATACTCATGTTGAATAGATGTATACTGTGAACGGGTAAAAACTAAACTTTGTCATGCTGAACGGAGCGCAGTGGA
>ERZ1066122.539-NODE-539-length-39576-cov-10.785253_pt1 | contig 39576 bp, 32 predicted proteins | sample MGYA00382769_ERZ1066122 | MGnify/ENA primary metagenome ERZ1066122 (study PRJEB33369, sample SAMEA5778352) | biofilm metagenome | biome: Industrial cooling water; feature: Water cooling tower basin; material: Biofilm | place: United Arab Emirates | collected... | reverse complement strand
AATAGTCACCGAACGAGAAATTGCCCAGCATTTCAAAGAAGGTGTGATGCCGGGCCGTGTAGCCGACATTGTCGAGATCATTGTGCTTGCCGCCGGCGCGCACGCATTTCTGGCTCGAAACGGCGGTCGAATAGGGCCGGGTTTCAAGCCCAGTGAAGACATTCTTGAACGGCACCATGCCGGCATTGGTGAACATCAGCGTCGGATCATTCTGCGGCACCAAGGGCGCCGACGGCACGACCGTGTGCCCGGCCTTGCCGAAATGATCGAGGAAGCTTTTGCGGATGTCGTTCGAAGAGGTCATGGCAGGAGCGCTTAACCTCCCCTTGGCGCAGCGTAAAGTGGTGCGTCAGGCGGCTGGCCCAGGAGCGGCGAATTCGAACATGATGACGCCATCGCCATGCCGGGCCGCCGGAGTCGGCTGGCCGCCGCACGCCGCATAGAGCCCGCGTGCGGCCCGATTGCCGCTGTTGGTCAGCACCCAGGCCGTTTCACAGCCCAGCGACCAGGCGTGGGCCAGCGTGGCAAGCATCAGACGCCGCCCGATGCCACGCCGCTGCCAGTGGTCGATAACGCCCGCTTCGTTGATCCAGCATTCCAGTGGCTTGTCGGGGTGGAGATAGGTGACGGCGCTGACAAAGCCGACAAGCGCATCGGCGCAGATGGCGGCAAACAGGTGATGATCGGGGTGGGCAAGGAACCGCTCGGCCATCGCCGGGCGCACCGGATGATCGAACAGATCTCCTGCCGCCAGCAGCAGCGGCAGATCGACCGGCGCCAGCCGACGGACGGTCAGGCTCGTGCCGTCACCAGCCATACCGCCCCCGGCAGCGCCACCACGCCATCGACAAGATAAGGCTCCAACGCATGCGCCAGCACCGGGCGGGCGGCATCGCCAATGCCGGCATCGCGCACGATGCGCGCCGCCGGGCCGATCTTCAGATTGAAGCCCACGGCATCGGCAATCGGATCCGCGCCGCTGCCCACCCGCATGGCGAAGGGCAGGCTGTGGCAGGTGACATCGCGCCAGCCGGCCGTTTCAAGGATGGTGGCGACACGGCTGGCATCGGCGAAGGCGAAGGGGCCGGGCGCCTGCGGATCGGCTGGCAGCTGCGGCGGCAGCAGATGCGCCAGTGCCGTGAGCGGCAGCGTCGCCCACAGGTTGCGCGCCGGGGGCTGCCAGCAGGCGAACACCAGCCGGCCACCAGGCGCAGCCAGTCCATGGAGATGCGCGAAGGCAGCTTGCGGATCGGCAAAGAACATCACGCCAAAACGCGAAAGGATGAGATCGAAGCCACTGTCCTCCGCCCACTGGCTGGCATCGGCGGCAATGAACTCGGCTTCGCTCAGCAAGGCTTCGGCCCGTTCGCGGGCACGCGCCAGCAGCGGCTCGGAAATGTCCAGCCCGATGGCGTGGCCGCCCTCCCCCACCGCCGCATCCACCGCCAGCGTGGTTTCACCGGCACCGCAGCCGATATCGAGCACCATCTCGCCAGCCTGTGGACTGGCGGCGGCGAGCAGTGCGGCGGTGACCGGGGTGAGCGCCGTGTCCATGCGCTCCTGCATCTGGACCCAGATATCGCCGACCTTGCCATTCCAATATTCGATCTGTTCGGCGTTGCTCATGGCTGGCCTCCGAATGCAGTGTCCCTCATGTCATGGAGCGCCGGCCGGGCGCAGGCAACGAAAAAGGGGCGGCCTGTGATGGGCCGCCCCTCTTGCATGGGAAGCAGTGACAATGGGCGTCACATCTCGTCGGCGTCGTCCTCGGCCGACGGGCCGACCATCAGCGCATCGGAAATGCCGGCGGCGTTGTCGCGGATGATCTTCTCGATCTTCGCGGCCACTTCGGGATTGTCCTTCAGATATTTCTTGGCGTTCTCGCGGCCCTGGCCAATGCGCACGCTGTCGTGGCTGAACCAGGCGCCTGACTTTTCCACCACCCCGGCCTTGACGCCCAGATCGAGGATCTCGCCGATCTTCGAGACGCCCTCGCCATACATGATGTCGAATTCCACCTGCTTGAACGGCGGCGCCACCTTGTTCTTCACCACCTTCACGCGGGTGGTGTTGCCGATGATGTCATCCCGTTCCTTGATCTGGCCGGTGCGGCGAATGTCGAGGCGCACGGAGGCATAGAATTTCAGCGCGTTGCCGCCGGTCGTGGTCTCCGGGTTGCCATACATCACGCCGATCTTCATGCGCAGCTGGTTGATGAAGATGACCAGGCAGCGCGAGCGGCTGATCGAGCCGGTGAGCTTGCGCAGCGACTGGCTCATCAGCCGCGCCTGCAGGCCGACATGGCTGTCCCCCATCTCGCCTTCGATTTCGGCGCGCGGCACCAGCGCGGCCACCGAATCGACCACCAGCACATCGATGGCGTTGGAACGCACCAGCGTATCGACGATCTCCAGCGCCTGTTCGCCCGTGTCCGGCTGCGAGACGATCAGTTCATCGATGTTGACGCCGAGCTTCTTGGCATAGACCGGATCGAGCGCATGTTCGGCGTCCACGAACGCTGCGGTGCCGCCGCCCTTTTGCGCCTCGGCGATGGCCTGCAGCGCCAGCGTCGTCTTGCCCGAGCTTTCGGGACCATAGATTTCCACCACGCGCCCGCGCGGCAGGCCGCCGATGCCCAGCGCCATGTCGAGGCCCAGCGATCCGGTGGAGATCGCCTCCACCTCCATCGCGTCGCGCTGGCCGAGCTTCATCACCGAGCCCTTGCCAAACGCCCGATCAATCTGGGCCAGAGCCGCTTCCAGTGCCTTCTGCCGATCCATGCCTGATTCCACCACCTTGAGCGCTGTTGCCATGACCCGTTCCCTTCCCTGAAGCCGCGTCCGAAATTCGTCAACGGCTTTTCATGTACACCATCTGTTCCATAAGAACAAGATAGGAACGAAGCCCGTCTTCAACTTTCCAGGGGCTGGGCCGAGGCGATGGCCGAAACCAGCTCGTTCAGGGCGAAGGGCTTGGCCAGAAAGCGAATTCCGCGCGCATCGGCGGCACGGTGGCGCGGCAGTTCGGCATAGCCGGACATCAGCACGATGCCCAGACCGGGGCGCAGCTTGGCAGCCTCGATCGCCAGTTCAACGCCGTCGATGCCCGGCATCATCACATCGGACACCATCACGTCGGGCGCCAGGCCATCGCGCAGCAGGGCGAGCGCCGCCACCGCATCGGCCGCCGTGGTGACGATGCAGCCCTGGCGCTCCAGCCCGCGTGCAAACACGGTGCGCACGGCGGCTTCATCCTCCACCAGCAGCACGTTGATGCCGGCCGGGCCCGGCCCGGTTTCGGCCGCCGAGGCCGCCTTGGCCGCCGCCGAGGACAGGCCACGCGCCGGCCGCCCCGGCAGGTAGATGGAAAAGGTGGTGCCGCGCCCGCCCGGCCCGGCCTTGGCAAAGATATAGCCATCCGATTGCTTGACGATGCCATAGACGGTGGACAGGCCCAGGCCTGTCCCCTGCCCTTGCGCCTTGGTGGTGAAGAAGGGCTCGAAGATCTTGCCGCGGATGGCGGGCGGGATGCCGGAACCCGTGTCGGTCACGTCGATGGCGACATGATCGATCTCGGGAATGATGTCGTGGCCCAGCGCTGCTACCTCGCGGCGCGGCACGTCGGCGATGCTGATCACCAGCCGGCCGTTGCCCTGCATGGCATCGCGGGCATTGACCGCCAGGTTGACGATCACCTGCTCCATCTGCCCGGGATCCGCCTTGACTGCGAGACGACCCGGCGGAGCGGCAATCTCCAGCTCGATGGCCGGGCCCAAAAGCTGCGCCAGCAGCGGGCGCAGGCCTTCCACCAGCTGCCGCACATCCAGCAACTGCCGGCGCTGCGGCTGGCGGCGGGCAAAGGCCAGCAGCTGCGCCACCAGGCTCGCCCCACGTTCCCCGTTCCGGCGGATTTCCAGCAGCGCGTCCCGATCCGGGCCGGCTTCCACCTGGCGTTCCAGCAACTGATCGGTCAGCGCCAGCACGGCGGTGAGCAGGTTGTTGAAATCATGGGCGATGCCGCCGGCCAGCTGGCCCACCGATTGCAGGCGGATGGCCGCCGCCACCTGGGCTTCCAGCTTCATCTGCTCACGGATATCGCGCATGGCGATCAGCGCCGCGATGCCCAGCCCCGGCGGCATCGGCACCACGTTGATATCCCGCAGTTCGTCGGGCCGGCTGCCCAGCGCCAGGCGCAGGATCTGCGGTTCACCGCCGTGCATGGCATCGCCGATGGCGCGAGCCAGCAGCGGCGCATCATCGGGCACCACCATGGCTTCGGGGCGCATGCCCGGCCGCCAGCCTTCGCCGGCGGTGGCCTTCATGGCATCATTGCCCGCCGCGATGCGCCCCGAACTGTCGAGCACGGCCAGCGCGATCGGCAGGTTCATCACCAGCGCGCTGATCCAGGGGTTGGTCAGCCCTTCAGCATAGGGCGCGGGCCAGGCGGCATCGACCGGATTGAACATCGCCTGCGAAACTACGGCGTCAAGGGCGGCCCGATCAGGAATAGCGCTGCTCCGTCCAGGGATCGCCATCATTGTGATAGCCGCGCACTTCCCAGAAGCCGGGCCTGTCCACCGCCAGCACCTCGATCCGCACCAGCCACTTGGCCGATTTCCAGAAGTACCAGCGCGGGATGATCGCCCGCACCGGCCCGCCGTGATCGCGGGACAGCGGCACGCCGTCATGGGCATGGGCGATCAGGCAATCATCACCGGCAAAACGTTCCAGAGTCACGTTGGTGGTATAGCCATCTGCGCCGTGGAGCACCACGACATTGGCGCCCGGCAGCGGCTGCACCACGCTGAGCAGATGCGATGTGGCGACGCCCTGCCAGCGATTGTCGAAGCGCGACCACTGAGTGACGCAATGAATGTCCGACACGGCCTCCACCTGCGGCTGTGCGATCAGCGTTGCCCAGTCCCAGCGGATCGGATTGGCCACCAGCCCATCGACGGCAAGCTGCCATTCGGATTTGCCGATGTCGGGCTTGATGCCCAGATCGAGCACCGGCCAGTTGGTGACCAGCCGCTGGCCCGGCGGCAGGCGGCTGGCATGATCGGGATCGGCCTCGCCGGTGATCAGGCGGCGACTTTGCGCCCAGGCCTGCTTGATGGCGATCAGCTTGTCCTTCAGGCCGTCGGCCATCAGCCGCGCTCCCGCATCAGGCGCTGCTTGTCGCGCTGCCAGTCGCGTTCCTTCACTGTCTCGCGCTTGTCGTGCAGTTTCTTGCCGCGTCCCAAGGCCAGCTCCACCTTCACCCGCCCACGATCATTGAAATAAACCGAAAGTGGGATCAAGGTCATGCCCTGCCGGGTGACGGCACTGTTGAGCTTTTCGATCTCGCGGGCGTGCAGCAGCAGCTTTCTTGGCCGCTTCGGCTCGTGGTTGAAGCGGTTGCCGTGGGAAAACTCGTTGATGGTGGCGTTGACCAGCCACATCTGGCCGTCCTTCACCTCGGCAAAGCTCTCGGCGATGCTGGCCTGGCCGATGCGCAAGGATTTGACCTCGGTGCCGGTCAGCATGATGCCGGCTTCCACCACGTCCTCGATGAAATATTCGAAGCGCGCCCGCCGGTTCTCGGCGACCGTCTTCACCTTCACGCCAACCGCTGGCTTGGGTCTCGCCATCACACCAGGCCAGCGTGCACCAGCGCGGCATCCACCGCTGCCTTCGACGCGGCCGAAGGCTCGGCGATGGGCAGGCGCACCTCGGTACCCATGCGGCCGAGGCGGCTGAGCGCATATTTGGTCGGCCCCGGCGAGGCATCGCTGAACAGTGCGGCGTGCAGCGGCTGCAGGCGATCATTGATGGCCAGCGCCGCGGCATAATCGCCCTTCAGGCTGGCCTCCTGCATCTGCGCGCACAGCTTGGGCGCGACATTGGCGGTGACGGAGATCGCGCCCACCCCGCCCTGCGCATTGAAGCCCAGCGCCATGTCGTCATTGCCAGACAGCTGGATGAAATCCGCTCCGCAGGCCAGCCGCTGCTGCGCCACGCGGGCGATGTTGCCGGTGGCATCCTTCACGCCGATGATGCGTGGCAGCTTGGCAAGCGCCGCCATCGTCTCCACGCTCATGTCGGCCACGCTGCGGCCAGGGATGTTGTAGATGATGATCGGCAGCGTCGTTGCGTCATGCAGGGCAGTGAAGTGCGCGATCAGCCCGGCCTGGCTCGGCTTGTTGTAATAGGGCACGACGATCAGCGCGGCATCGGCGCCAACGTCTTGCGCATGCGCCAGATGCGCCAGCGCGGTGCGGGTGTCATTGCTGCCACAGCCGGCGATCACCGGCACGCGGCGGCGCGCCACCTCCACGCAGGCGGTGATGACGGCATAATGCTCGGCATGGCTGAGCGTCGGCGATTCCCCGGTGGTGCCCACCGGCACCAGGCCGTGACTGCCTTCGCCAATTTGCCATTCGACATGCGCGGCAAAGGCGTCGAGATCGACAGCGCCATCGCGAAATGGCGTGACGAGCGCCGGCATCGAGCCCCGAAACGCGGTCTGGTTCATTGCCTGTTCCTCTTGCCCCACCTATCACGGGGCCATGATCTGCGCGCGTGATAGAAGCCTGTGGCCCATCCTGTCCAGCATGGTGGTTCCAGTTGGGTTGGCACTGCTGCTCGCTGCCCCGGCACTGGCGCAGACGCTCGATGCCGGCACCATCGCCCGCTATCGTGCCCTGTTGGCCGAAAATGCCGCCGGGCGCCCCTCCCCGCTGCCAGCCTCCCCGGTGCGAGGCACCAACGATGTCGCCATCCTCGACGAAGTGGTGACCTGGGACCGGCTCAGACGGGAGGCCACCAAGGCCAGCTTTGCCGATTATGCCGCCTTCCTGCCCGGGCACGCGAACTGGCCGCAGGCCGCCACGCTGCGCCGTCTGGCAGAGCGCGCCATCACCGATGCCACCCCTGCAGCCGATATCGTTCGGCATTTCCGCGCCGTGGCCCCGCTCTCCGCCGACGCGAAGTGGCGCTACGCCGAGGCGCTGGCCAGCACTGGCCAGTTCAGTGAAGCGCTGCGCTGGGCCCGCGATGCCTGGGATTCCGCCGGGCTCGATGACGCGCAGGAAGCCCGGCTGCTGGCCCGCTTCGGCGACCAGCTGCGGCCCCAGGATCATGTTGGCCGCATGGACCGGCTGCTGTGGGCCGATCGCACCACGCCGGCCGGCCGCATGCTCGCCCGCGTTGATACCGACACGCGGCTCTGGGCGCTGGCCCGCATCGCCTTGCGGCGTGGCGCTCCAGATGTGGATGCGCGACTGGGCGTGGTGCCGGCGCGGCTGCGCAGGGAAGCCGGGCTGCTGCTTGACGAGGCAAACTGGCTGATCCGCAACAACCGCGAGGCCGAGGCCGTGGCGCTGCTGTCCACCACGGCGACGCCGCTGCAAGCCGGCGGCCCGCTCACCGAAGCCAGCGAAAGCTGGCTGCGCACCCGGCTGGAGATCGCCCGCAAGCTGTGGCGGGCCGACAAGCCGCGCGAGGCACGCGCGGTGCTCGCCGGCCATGGCCTCGATGCGGCTGCGATTGCCACCCGCCCGGTCAGCGAACGCGCGCTGTTCCTCGACAGCGAGTGGCTGGCCGGCTGGCTGGCGCTGCGGCGGCTGGACCAGCCCGCCCAGGCCCTCGCCCATTTCCGCGCCGCCCGCACCGTGGCGCAGACGCCGATCAGCCAGGCCCGCGCCGATTACTGGGCTGGCCGGGCCGCCGATGCCGCCGGCCAGCGCGAGGCCGCCCGGCAATATTTCACCGCTGCGGCCGCGCATCCCGATTATTTCTATGGCCAGCTGGCGACGGAGCGGCTGGGCCGGGCGCTGGTGCTGAGCGCACCGCCGCTGCCCGCGCCTGACCCCACGGCACTTGGCACGCTGCGCGCCGAGCCGCTGGTGCGCGCCGCCACCCTGCTGGGCCCTGTCGACCGCGAGCGTCAGACCATCTTCGTGCGCCACCTGGCCGCTGGCGCCGGCACGGCCCCGCGCGCCACGCTGCTGGCGGCGCTGGCCAAGCAGCTTGACCGCGCCGATCTAGGCGTCAATGCCGCCAAGGCCGCACGCGACACCGCTGGCCTGGCGCTCATCAATGCCAGCTTCCCCACGCTCGACCTGCCTGAAAACCTCGCGCCGCGCTTTGCCATCATCCACGCCATCACCCGGCAGGAAAGCCAGTTCGACAGGAGCGCCCGTTCGTCGGCCAATGCGCTGGGCATGATGCAGCTGGTGCCGGCCACGGCGGCTGAACAGGCGCAGAAATCCGGCCTGCCGGCCAGCCCGGTGAGCCGGCTGACCGAGGACCCGGTGTGGAATGTCACCCTGGGCAGCGCCTTCATCGAACGGCTGCGCGCCAGCTATGGCGGCTCGGCGCCGCTGGCGGTGGCGGCCTACAATGCCGGGCCGGGCAATGTGCGGCGCTTCCTGGCCCAGATCGGCGACCCGAGGGCCGACGACGTGATCGACTGGATCGAGAGCATCCCCTTTGCCGAAACGCGCAACTATGTGCAGCGCGTGCTGGAAAATGCTGTCGTCTATGAAGCGCTGCACCCGGACAAGGCGGTGACGAAGCCACAGAATCGGCTGAGCCAGTGGCTGGGCAAGAACACGCCCGGTTAGAACGGGGGCTAGAACAGCGTCTTGCCCAGCGCCGTCTCGGCGATCTTCACCAGTTCGGGATCGGGCTCTGGCCAGCTGAGGTCCACGCCGGCACCCAGCGTCTCGCAGATCAGCTCCAGGCTGCGCACCCGCGCCCATTTCTTGTCGTTGGCCGCCACCACGTGCCAGGGCGCGTGTGCCGGCGAGCAGCGGGCGAACATGTCGTGATAGGCGGCCATGTAGTCGGCGCGGCGAGAGCGATTGTGATAATCGTCCTTGCCAGTCTTCCAGCGTTTCCAGGGGGTCTTGAGCCGTTCCTCAAGCCTTTTGTCCTGTTCCTTCTGCGTGATATGCAGGAAGATCTTCACCAGCTTCGTGCCATCGGCGATCAGTTGCGCCTCGAACTGGTTGATCTCCTCATAGGCGGCCTGCCAGCGTGGCTCCGGCGTGAAGCCGTCCACCCGCTCCACCAGCACCCGGCCATACCAGGTGCGATCATAGACAGCGATCTCACGGCTGCCCGGCAGGCGCTGCCAGAAGCGCCAGAGATAATGTTTCGAAGCCTCTTCCCGTGTCGGCGCGGCGATCGACCAGGCCTTGCAGAAGCGCGGATCGAGCGTGGAGACCATGCGGGTGATCAGCCCGCCTTTGCCCGACGCATCCCAGCCCTCGATGGCGACAACGCCCTTCAGCCCCTGCGCGATATAGGCGGCCTGGATCAGTTCCAGCCGATGCTGCAGGGCCTCCAGTCGTTCCTCATAGGCCTCGCGCGGCAAATCGTGATCGACTTCGAGGTCGGAAAGGTCAGGCGGGCTCATGCTGTCAGGTTATACGGCATGGCCGCCGCGGCAAAGCCGCGCCGTGACGTCGAAGCGGTTCGGCGCGCATTTGCGCGCGCCGCCCGCCCGGCCGACTTCGCGCCTGTCGGCGCGCAGCAGTTCCCGCTGCGCGCTCGCGGCGCTTCAGTCCACGACGCGAATATGAAGCTCCCGCAGCTGCTTCATCGTCACCGGCGCCGGGGCGTTCATCATCAGATCCTCGGCCTTCTGGGTCATCGGGAACAGGATCACCTCGCGGATGTTGGGCTCGTCGGCGATCAGCATCACCATGCGGTCAACGCCCGGCGCCGAGCCGCCGTGCGGCGGTGCGCCGAACTTGAAGGCGTTGATCATGCCCGAGAAGTTTGCGTCCACCTGTTCGCGCGTGTAGCCAGCGATCTCGAACGCCTTGTACATGATGTCCGGCCGGTGGTTGCGGATCGCGCCCGACGACAGCTCCACGCCGTTGCAGACGATGTCATATTGATAGGCCAGAATCGTCAGCGGATCCTGCGTCTCCAGCGCTTCCAGTTCGCCCTGCGGCATCGAGAAGGGGTTGTGGCTGAAGTCGATCTTCCTGGCGTCCTCGTCATATTCGAACATCGGGAAATCGACGATCCAGCAGAACTTGTAGGCGTTCTTTTCGATCAGATCGAGTTCCTGGCCGATGCGGGTACGGGCGAGACCAGCGAGCTTGGCAGCGTCCTTCTCCTTGCCGGCGGCGAAGAAACAGCCGTCGTCGGGGCCGAGGCCGAGCGCCTCATAGAGCGCCAGCATGCCGGCCTCGCCGTGGTTCTTGGCGATGGGGCCGCCGAACTCGCCGCCCTTGCGGGTGACATAGCCAAGGCCGGCATAGCCTTCGGCCTTCGCCCATTCGTTCATGTCGTCGAAGAACTTCCGGCTTTTCTCGGCCGTGCCCGGTGCCGGAATGGCGCGCACGACATTGCCGCTCTCCACCAGCTTGGCGAACAGGCCAAAGCCGGAGCCGACGAAGTGGCCCGACACATCGCTGATGATCAGCGGATTCCTGAGATCTGGCTTGTCGTTACCGTATTTCAGCATTGATTCCGCGTAAGGGATGCGCGGGAAGGCGCCCTTGGTCACAGACCAGGGGTCGCGGCCGCCGAAGCCGGCGAACTCCTCGAACACGCCGGCCAGCACCGGCTCGATGGCGGCGAACACGTCGTCTTGCGTCACGAAGCTCATCTCGAAATCGAGCTGGTAGAACTCCCCCGGGGACCGGTCGGCTCGCGCGTCCTCGTCGCGGAAGCAGGGCGCGATCTGGAAATAGCGATCGAAGCCGGCCACCATCAGCAGCTGCTTGAACATCTGCGGTGCCTGCGGAAGCGCGTAGAACTTGCCCGGATGCACCCGGCTGGGCACCAGATAGTCGCGCGCGCCTTCCGGGCTGCTGGCAGTGAGGATCGGCGTCTGGAACTCGGTGAAGCCGGAATCGATCATGCGGCGGCGCAGCGAGGCGATCACCTGGCTGCGCAGCATGATGTTGGCGTGCAGCCGGTCGCGGCGCAGGTCGAGGAAGCGATATTTCAGGCGGATGTCTTCCGGATAGTCGGCCTCGCCAGCCACCGGCATGGGCAGTTCGTCGGCGGCCGATTGCACCACGATCTCCTTGGCCCGGACCTCGATCTCGCCGGTGGGCAGCTTCGCGTTCACCGCGCCGGCCTCGCGCAACACCACGTCGCCCACGATGGTCACCACCGATTCCACCCGGATCCGGTCCAGCACCGGGAAGGCCGGCGAGGACGGGCCGGCAACGATCTGGGTGATGCCATGATGGTCGCGCAGGTCGATGAACAGCACACCGCCATGGTCGCGCTTGCGGTGCACCCAGCCCGACAGCTTCACCGTCTGGCCGGCATCGGCGGCGCGCAATTGAGCGCAATTGTGGGTGCGATAGGCATGCATTGTGCGGTATTCCGGCAACGTTCGGTGAAAGCGCGGCTGACACACGTCATTCACGCCTTTGTCAAGCGGCCAGATTGGCGTAACGGGGCGCCATGCTGATTCATCCGCTGGTGACCGACACCGCGACCCTGGAACAACTCTGCGCCCGCTGGGCCGCTGCCGATTTCATCGCGGTGGACACCGAGTTCATGCGCGAGAGCACCTATTATCCGGATCTGTGCCTGGTGCAGGTGGCCTGTTCCAACGAGGCCGCCGCCATCGACCCCAAGAGCCCCGATCTTGATCTGTCACCGCTGTTGAAGCTGCTGATCGAAGAACCGGTGCTGAAGATCTTTCACGCCGGCGGGCAGGATCTGGAGATTATCTACAATCTCACCGGCAAGACCCCGCAGCCCCTGTTCGACACGCAGGTGGCGGCGATGGCCCTGGGGCTTGGCGAGCAGATCGGCTACACCAATCTGGTTGCCGCCTATGCCAATGTGCAGATCGACAAGGGCGCCCGCTTCACCGATTGGGCGCGCCGGCCATTGAATGATCGCCAGATCGAATATGCCATCGGCGATGTCACCCACCTCGCCCGGCTGTTCCCCAAGATGGTGGAAAAGCTGCGGCGTACCGGCCGCGGCGAATGGCTGGATGAAGAGATGGCGCGCGTCTCCGATCCCGCCACCTACGCCAATGATCCCGATCTGGCCTGGACGCGCGTGCGCCTGCCCAGCCGCAAGGCCGATGTGCTGGGCCGGCTGAAGGCACTCGCCCGCTGGCGCGAGCTGGAAGCGCAGGACAAGGATGTGCCGCGCGGTCGCATCGTGAAGGATGAGACGCTGGCCGATCTCGCCTCCTCGCCGCCGCGCTCTCAAGCCGATCTGGCCAAGGTGCGCGGGCTGTCGGCAGCCTGGGCCGGCAATGGCATCGGTGCCCGGCTGATGGCGGCGCTGGAGGCGGCACAGCCGCTGGGGCCAGACGAGATGCCAGCCCGCGAACCGCAGCGCCCCGGCCTTTCATCCGATGGCGCACTGATCGCCGACCTGTTGAAGCTGCTGCTGAAGATCCGCGCCAAGGAAGCCGGCGTGGCGCCGCGCCTCATCGTGCGCGCCGATGATCTGGAATTGCTTGCCGCCGGCCATCGCGACGGGCTGGATGTGCTGAAGGGCTGGCGGCACGAGATTTTCGGCGCTGATGCACTGGCGCTGGTGGAAGGCCGGCTGGGCTTTGCCGTTGCCAGCGGCCGGCTGAAGATGAGCCGGATCTCGCTCGAAGATTAGACGATCAGCAGCCTGGGCTCGAGGCCCAGCGTGCCGGCCAGCAGCTTCAACCGCCGCAACACCGCTTCGCCAGCAAGATTGGCGTGGGCAGCGCCGATTTTCAGAACAAGGGTATCGCCCTGCCGCTCCAGCCGGCTGGCGGCCAGCCCCATGGCGGTGCCGCCAGTGAGCCGCTGTCCCAGCCTGAGCGCCAGGCCCCAGGCGCGGGCATGGGCGAGCAGCGCGGGCGGCGCCAGCCGGGCCAGGGTCGCCATGATCGGCGCATCGGGGCTGCCGCCAAAGCAGTGATGCAGTGCTGCCGCCAGCGCGGCGCGCTCACCGGCCGTTACGGCCACCCAGTTGCCGTGCAGCGCCACGTCCACGCCGCGTTCGGGACGGAAATCGGGATGGGCGCGCCAGGCAATGTCAGACAGCAGGCAGGCGGCCAGCCGCAGCCGGCGCACCATCTCGGGCTCGTCGGCAAACAGCGGATCCATCCAGGCAAACAGCATGTCGCCATGCTCGGCAAAGCGGCCTTGGCGGGCGCCTTCGGCCCGCGCCGCGGTGATCAGCGGATCAAGGGCGCGCTCCTCGGGCGCCAGATCGGCAAACAGCAGCCCTTCGCGCAGCCCGAAGCCAGAAGCGATCACCCGCGACGAACCCAGCTTCTTCACCACTGCGGCGAGCAGCATCGCCGCCCCCGGCAGCGTGGGCAGGCGCGAGGTGGACAGGTGCGGCACGGCCTTGAGCGTTGCCAGATCGGTGTGCGCAAGGCTGCGGAACAGTTTGGCCGGCGCGCTGGCCGGCATCTCATACTGGTGGACGATGGGCAGCGGATGATCGGTCATCCAGATATGGATCTGGGCCAGCGCCCGCCACGATCCGCCCACCATGTAGAAAGGCTTGCCCCGGCCTTCATCGGCCCATTTCACCTTGTCCAGCGCCTTGGCGATGAACGGCGCCAGCGCGCGGCGGTCGCGCTTGCGCACCGCATCCAGCCGCAACGCACCGATCGGCAGCGAGATGCGGTTGCCCATCTCGCCATTCCTCACCCGGATCAGTTCCAGGCTGCCCCCGCCGAGATCGCCCACCACGCCATCGGCATCGGGGATGCCCGAAATGAGCCCCAGCGCAGCCGCCCGCGCCTCCGCCTCGCCATCGATCACCTCGATGGAAAGATCGCATTCCTCGAACACGCGGGCGATGAAATCGGGGCCGTTCTTCGCCTCGCGCACCGCTGCCGTGGCCACCGTGCGCACATTGGCGATGCCCATGGCGCGGGTGAGCGCGGCAAAGCGCTTCAGCCCGGCCACCGCCACCTCGATGGCGGCATCACTCATGCGGCCACGATCGGCGAGCCCCCGCCCCAGCCCGGCCATCACTTTTTCGTTGAACATGGTGGCGGGGATGCGCGTGCGGCCCTGATAGACCACCAGGCGGATCGAATTGCTGCCAATGTCGATGATGGCGCAGCGGTCATCTTGCGCCGTGGACGCCTGCAGATCCAGCCGGCTGGCCAACGAGACCACGCTGTCAGGCAAGCCCGGCGGCATCGCTGGCCTCGTCAAGATCATCCTCCTCGTCGGGCAGCAGCAGCACCGGCACGGCCGCCGCATCCTTCATGGCGCCGCGCCCCGACAGCGAGGGATTGGTCATGAAATAGCGGTGCAGGTTGAACGGCTCCTCACGCTCGGGCGTCATGCGCACATAAAGACCGTCGCTGCCCAGTTCCCAGCTCTGCTGGTTGTCCTTCAGATTGGCCACCATCACCTGATCGAGCACCTGGGCGTGGACGGTGGGATTTTCCACCGGCACCATGATCTCCACGCGGCGATCAAGGTTGCGCGGCATCCAGTCAGCCGAGCTGATGAACACAAGGGCATGGCGGCTCGGCAGCTCATGGCCGCCGCCGAACACGCAGATGCGGCTGTGTTCGAGAAAGCGGCCGATCACCGATTTCACCCGGATATTCTCCGAAAGGCCAGGCACGCCAGGGCGCAGGCAGCAGATGCCGCGCACGATCAGATCGATCTCCACGCCGGCGGCGCTGGCTTCATAAAGCTTCTCGATGATGCCGGTATCGACAAGGCTGTTCAGCTTCACCCAGATCGCCGCCGGGCGGCCTTTGCGCGCGTGGGCAATCTCGGCATCGATCAGGTCATAGAGGCGGTCGCGCATGGCCAGCGGCGCCATACCCAGCTTTTCGAGCCGGGTCGGCTGCACATAGCCGGTGATATAGTTCATCACCTGCGCGGCGTCGCGGGCCAGCACCGGGTTGGCGGTGAAGAACGACAGATCAGTGTAAATGCGCGCCGTCACCGGATGATAATTGCCGGTGCCGAAATGGACATAGGTGCGGATCGCCGCCCCTTCCCGCCGCACCACCATGCTGAGCTTGGCGTGCGTCTTCCATTCGACAAAGCCATAGACCACCTGCACGCCGGCGCGTTCCAGCTCGCTGGCCCAGCGGATATTCTGCTCCTCGTCGAAGCGCGCCTTGAGCTCCACCACCGCCGTGACTGATTTACCGGCCTCGGCCGCGTCGATCAGCGCGCGGACGATGGGTGAGTTCTTGCCGGCGCGATAGAGCGTCTGCTTGATGGCGATGACGTCCGGATCGGCGGCGGCCTGGCGCAGGAAGGCCAGCACCACCTCGAAGCTCTCATAGGGGTGGTGGACCACCAGATCCTTGGCGCGGATGGCGGCAAAACAGTCGCCGCCATGTTCGCGGATGCGTTCGGGGAAGCGCGGCGTGTGCGGCGCGAATTTCAGATCGGGCCGGTCTTCCTCCACCAGCAAGGCCAGATCGTTGATGCCCAGCACGCCTTCCACCAGGATGGTGTCGCGATCCTCCACGCCGAGCTGGCTCTTCACCAGGCTGAGCAGGCCAGGCGGGGTGGCTTCCTCCATGGCGAGGTGGATCACCTCGCCGCGCCGGCGCCGCTTCAGCGCCGTCTGATAGAAGCGCACCAGGTCCTCGGCCTCTTCCTCCACCTCGATGTCGGAATCGCGGATCACCCGGAACGCGCCGCCGCCCAGCAGGTCATAGCCGGGGAACAACTGCCCGAAGAAGGCACGGATGGTGTTTTCCAGGCTGATCCAGCGGGCACTGCGTGACGCGGTGCCGGGCAGCCGGATGAAGCGCGGCAGCATCGCCGGCAGCATCAGCAGCGCGCGCAGCAGTTCATCATCCGACTGGCGCCGAAGTTCCAGGATCAGCGAGAAGCCCTTGTTGGGAATGAACGGGAACGGGTGCGCCGGATCGATGGCCTGCGGGGTGAGCACCGGGAAGATCTGATCAAGGAAATGCGCTTCCAGCCAGCCGCGCTCCGCCTTCGTCAGCTTCTCGGCGGTGATGACATGCACATCGGCGCGGGCCAGTTCCTTCACCAGCAGCGCCCACACCCGCTGCTGTTCCTCCATCAGGTGATCGGCCCGCTCGGCAATGGCCAGCAACTGCTGGGCCGGAGTCATGCCTTCGGGGCTCAACGTCTCGATATTGCCACGCACCTGACCGCGCAGACCGGCCACTCGCACCATGAAGAATTCATCGAGATTGTTGCCCGATATAGACAGGAAGCGCAGCCGCTCCAGCAGCGGGTGGGCGCGGTTCATCGCTTCGGCGAGCACGCGATCATTGAACGACAGCCACGACAGTTCGCGGTTGAAATAGCGTTCCGAAGGCGGAAGCTGCGGCTGGGCGACAGGGGCCATGCCCCCTCTCTAGCTGATTGAACCGCCGGGCTTAAGCCCCCACGGCATCGACGCTTCAGAAAAGGCTGAACTGCCCGTCGATCACTTCGCGGGCCAGCGGGATGGTGACCGGCCGCCGCCGCGCCAGCGCCGCTTCGTCAAGTGCTGCCACCACCGCCTGGGCCGATGCCAGGCTGCGCTCGATGCGCACAAGCAGCCAGCGCACCAGATCATCGCCCACCCTGATGCCGCGTTCAGCAAACAGCTTGGCGATCACCGCGGCGAGCAGGTCGTCATCGGGTTCACCCAGCCGGATCAGCGGCGTTGCCGCCAGCCGGCTGGCCAGATCGGGCAAACCATGGCCCCACGCGCGCGGCAGCAGCGTGCTGGTCAGCAGCAGGGGGTGATCGCGGCGGGCGGCATTCCAGGCGTGGAACAGCGCTTCGGGATCGTGACGATCGGCCTGTTCGATCACCTGGCCAGCGCTGCGGGCGGCAAACCAGCGCGCCAGATGCGACTTGCCGCTGCCGGGCGCGCCCACCAGCAGCGTCACCGGCAGCGGCCACAGCGCCGGCGATGCCAGCCAGTCGGCAGCGGCGCGGTTGGCTTGGGTAATCGCCAGCCGGCCGGGATCATGATCCACCGGCCAGGCCAGCGGCAGCGCCGGTTCGGGCGTGGCGATCATGGTGCGTCCGCAGGAGTGGCCGGCTTCGGGGTGGCGGGGGGTGGCGGCGGCGCAGCGGGCGCAGGCGCACTGTCGACCGGCGGCTCGTCGGGAAGGTCAGCGCCGATCATCGGCGCATCCTCTGCCAGCGGCGACAGATCGATGCCCAGATCGGCCTCGGCCTGCAGGCGGCCAGCGCGCAGGGCAGCGGCATAGAAGCCATCGATGCGGCGCACGCCCTCTTCCATCAGCGCCGGCAGCGCCGCTTCGCTCTTCACGGTCAGCACCACGCGGCCCAGCTCGATGCCATCCGGGCCATGGCGGGCGATGAACAGGCCGCGCACCGGGCCGCCGGGGAAGCTGCGGCTCAACTGCGCTTCGGCCAGCAGCACGTCCACCGTGTCGAAGCGGGCCATGATCGTGCGCCAGCCGCCACGATCGCTGCGCCGCGCCTGCAGGCTGGTGAGCCACAGATTGTCGGCCGCTGTCCCTTGCGCCAGCACATAATCGATGGGCGTGACATTGCCGCGCCAGCGCACCCAGGCATCGCGCCAGGCGGTGGGCGCCTGATAGAGCGTCGCCGCCCCGCCATCGATCATCAGCGGCAGCAGCAGCATCGGCGGCGATTGCAGCAGGGCCAGGCTGCCACCCAGCCGCTCGGCCGTGCGGCTGCGATCGAACACCACGCCCAGCTTCGCGATATAGCGCGTGCCGGAAAATTGCTCGCCCTGGCTTTCGATGCCAGCCACCATGGCGTCGATCTGGCCATCGGAAAGCCGTGGCGCGTCCGCCTCGCTGCCGCCGGTGAGGCGCGCCCACAGCTGCGGCCAGGCGCGGCGCTCGGCCTGTGTCCAGGCGATGCGGCGGGCTTCGTCCACCGATCGTGCGGTCACGTCGACAGCGATGCCGCCCACCGCATAGGCGCTGCCACCCCCACCTGAGCGATCCACCACCGGGCCGGTGGCACGCGGGGTTGGTTGCTGGGCCACGGCAAGGGCGGCCAGCAGCAGGACGGCAGAAAAGGCGGCAAAGCGCTTCACCCCGGCTGTTTACGGCGGGCACCGGCGCTTTGCCAAGCTGGCGTTGGCACGGCTTTGCCGTTATGGCGGCGCGCATGACCGAAAAACGCCCCCTCACCTATGCCGATGCCGGTGTCAGCATCGCCGCCGGCAATGCCCTGGTGAAGGCGATCGCGCCGCTGGCCCGCGCCACCGCACGGCCCGGCGCGGATGCGGAACTGGGCGGCTTCGGCGGCTTCTTCGATCTCAAGGCGGCCGGCTATCGAGACCCGCTGCTGGTGGCGGCCAATGATGGCGTGGGCACCAAGCTCAAGCTCGCCATCGATACCGGCATGCACGATCACGTTGGCATTGATCTCGTGGCCATGTGCGTCAACGATCTCATCGTGCAGGGCGCCGAGCCCTTGTTCTTCCTCGACTATTTCGCCACCGGCCGGCTCGAGAACGGTGTTGCAGAACGCGTGGTGGCCGGGATCGCGCAAGGCTGCCGCCAGGCCGGCTGCGCGCTGATCGGCGGCGAAACTGCGGAAATGCCAGGCATGTATGCGCCCGGCGATTATGACCTGGCGGGCTTTGCCGTCGGCGCCGTGGAGCGCGGCGAGCAGTTGACCGGCGCTGATGTGAAGGCCGGGCAGCTCATCATCGGCGTCGCCTCCTCGGGCGCGCACAGCAATGGCTATTCGCTCATCCGCCGCATTCTCGAACAGGCCAGTGCTGATCTCGCCGCCCCGGCGCCGTTCGAGGCCGGCCGCAACCTGGCCGATGCCCTGCTGGAGCCGACCCGCATCTATGTGAAGCCGCTGCTGCCGTTGATCCGGGCCGGTCACATCAAGGCGCTGGCCCACATCACCGGCGGCGGCTTCCTGGAGAATATCCCGCGCGTGCTGCCCGATGGCTGCCGCGCGCTGGTGGCGGCGCCGCAGCTGCCGCCGCTGTTCGACTGGCTGCGCGCCGAAGGCGGCGTGGCGGCGGCCGAGATGGCGCGCACCTTCAACTGCGGCAGCGGCATGGTGCTGGTGGTCGAGCGCGGCGAGGCGGACGCCGTGATCGCGGCGCTGGCGCAGGCCGGCGAGCGCGCTGCAGTGATCGGCGAGATCATCGCCGGCAGCAAGGGCTGCGAAGTTCACGGCGCGCCCGGCCAATGGGGCGAGGCCGCCGCCTGGACGGCCAGCCACGATGCCTGAACGGGCTAAAGTTGGCGTCCTCATCTCCGGGCGCGGCAGCAACATGGCCGCCCTGCTCTATGCCAGCCGGATCGATCCGGCCTGCCCCTACGAGATCGTGGTCGTTGGCAGCAATGATCCGGAAGCGGTAGGATTGAAGCTGGCGGCGGCGGAAGGCGTGCCCACCTTCGCGCACAGCCATAGGGGCATGAAGCGCGCCGAGTTCGATGCGATCATCACCCGCGAACTGGAAGCCGCCGGCATCACCCACATCGCCCTGGCCGGCTACATGCGCCTGCTCTCGGCCGAATTCGTGCAGCACTGGCAGGGGCGCTGCCTCAACATCCACCCGTCCCTGCTGCCGAAACATAAGGGGCTGCACACCCACCAAGCCGTACTGGCGGCGGGCGAGGCGGAGACCGGCTGCACCATCCATATCGTGACGCCCGAGCTGGACGATGGCCCCATCCTCGGCCAGGCGCGCATCAAGGTGCTGCCCGGCGACACGCCCGACACGCTGGCGACGCGCGTCCAGTTTGCCGAACACCAGCTCTACCCGCGCGTGCTCGCCGATTTCGTGACGGCGGATTCGCGCCCGGACGCCCTGCTGGCCCGCGTGCGCGGCCTTGCCCTCAACCTGCCGGCGGCACAGGAAAAACTCTCGCATGGCTCCAACGGATTTTTCATCGAAGGCGGCAAGTTCTTCGCCTATTTCACTGACAATCATCACGGTGATGGCATCACCGCCCTGATGCTGAAGGTCTCCGGCCTCGACGAACAGGCGATGCTGATCGAGCAGGACCCTGATCGCTTCTTCCGCCCCAAATATCTTGGCCCCTCCGGCTGGATCGGCATCGTGCTCACCGACGGGCCGGACTGGGCGATGATCGAAACCATGCTGAGCGCCGCGTGGCGGCTGTGTGCACCGAAGCGGCTGGCCATTCTGCCTTTCTGAAAGGTGCAGCCCACCCCATTGCCGGGGCCATGCGCCTGGCCTATCCCGGCAGGAAAGCCAGCGCGTGGAATGATGCGGCTTCAAAATAGGGGACGATCTGATGCGAAATCTGCTTCTTGCTGCGGCCCTGGCCGCCCTTTCGGCGCAGCCGCTGCTGGCACAAGAGGTGCCCCCAGCCGCTGCACCCGCCGCCCCGCCCCTGAGCATCTTCATCGATGGCAAGGGCCCCAACGGCATGAGCGATCTGCCGATGGGCGTGAAGCGCATTCCAGACAGCAACATCGTCGTCTCCGGCCACCAGAAGGGTGGCGCGCTGGGGCTGCTGTTCGGCCCGGTTGGCATGGCCATCCAGAGCGCGGCCAACACCGATGCCGGGGGCAAGCGGACCAACGACATCCAGGAGGCGCTGCGCTTCGACGTCGCCGGCCGGACCAGCGAACTGGCCGCCAGCATCCTCACCGAGGCGCCGTTCCAGGGCACCATCACACTGGCCACGGCGGAAAGCCCGTCGGCCGTTCTGGTGGTGCCCTATGTCGTGCTCACCTATGTCAACGACACCGACGTGCGGCCCTACATCGTGCTGAAGACCAAGCTCGATCCCGGCGCCGACAGCAAGAAGCCCAAGACCATCAAGTATTTCTGCTGCGAAGGCCCGGCAATGCCGTTGACCGGCGCGGGCAGCCTTACCGAAAACAATGGCGAGAAGCTCAAGGCCCTGCTCAACACCGAGCTCGACACCGCGCTGCGCCTCATGCTGACCGACCGCCGCCAGCCGTTTGCACGCAACGATGATCTGAAGCTCGACGTGAACGGATCGCTGCCCTTTGTCGGCAAATCGTTCAAGTGGCGCGGGTGGGACCTCGGCAGCTTCAAGGATTACCGCGTGATCGAGTTTCGCGGCGGCATCCTGGTGTTCGGCGGCGTCCATGCCGTCGAGCCAGGGGCGCTGGACATCACGCCCTATGTGAAGAAGAAGTGAGGCAGAGGTGATCGTTCGCCAGCAAAAAGGCCGCGGCAAAGCCGCGGCCTGATGTCAGACGGGTCACGGTTGGCGGCTGCTTGGATTGGCTTGGAAATCCAAGCCTTTCCAAGCTGGCCGCCGCCCGCGCCCGCTGGCCGAGCTTGCCGGAGTCGGATCGCAACGCTTGTGCGTTGCGGTCACGCCCGGCTGCGCATCAACCCACAATCTCGGTCTGCGCGAAGAAATAGGCGATCTCGATCGCCGCGTTCTCGTCGCTGTCGGAACCGTGCACGGTGTTGGCTTCGATCGATTCGGCCAGTTCCTTGCGGATGGTGCCCGGTTCGGCATTGGCCGGGTTGGTGGCGCCCATGATGGCGCGATAGGCCGGAACGGCGTCTTCGCCTTCCAGCACCTGCACCACCACCGGGCCGCTGATCATGAACTGCACCAGTTCACCGAAGAAGCCGCGCTCGCGGTGAACGGCGTAGAAGCCCTCGGCCTGCTCCTTGGTGAGGTGCAGGCGCTTCTGCGCCACGATGCGCAGGCCGGCGGCCTCGATCATCGCGTTCACCTTGCCGGTGATGTTGCGACGGGTGGCATCGGGCTTGATGATCGAAAAGGTGCGGGTGATGGCCATGGCAAAGTCCATTCGTTTGATAGGGGAAAACGGATGCGCGGCCCCCTACAGGCCGCGCCTGCGATTGGCAAGCGGTGCTGCCATATCAGGAAAATGTGTCAGCCTTCGAAATTGTCGGCCACGAAGCGATCAAGCAGGCGCACGCCATAGCCGGTGGCGCCCTTTTCCCACACCGGGCCGGGCTTCGATGCCCACACCGTGCCGGCCACATCGAGATGCGCCCATTTCACACCGGGCTTCAGGAAGCGTGCGATGAACTGCGCCGCGGTGATCGAGCCGCCCTCGCGTGGGCCGACATTCTTGATGTCGGCGATGTCGCTGTCGATCAGCTTGTCATAGGCCTCGCCGATCGGCATCCGCCACAATTTCTCGCCCACCGCCGCGCCGGCTGCGCTGAGCTGCCCGGCGAGGCCGTCATCGTTGCAGAACATGCCGGCATGTTCATGGCCCAGGCTGATGATGATCGCCCCCGTCAGCGTTGCCAGGTCAACCACGATCTCCGGCTGGAACGTCTCCTGCGCCCACCAGATGGCATCGCACAGCACTAGCCGGCCTTCCGCGTCGGTGTTGATCACCTCCACCGTCTGGCCGTTCATCGTCGTCACCACGTCGCCGGGGCGCTGGGCATTGCCATCGGGCATGTTTTCAACGAGGCCGACGACGCCGACAACGTGTGCGTTCGCCTTGCGGGCGGCAATCGCGTGCATGGCGCCGGCCACGGCACCGGCCCCGCCCATGTCCCACTTCATGTCTTCCATGCCGGCCGCCGGCTTCAGGCTAATGCCGCCGGTATCGAAGGTGACGCCCTTGCCGACGAACACCACCGGCTTCACGTCATCGCGCCCGGTGCCGTTCCAGCGCATGGCAAGGATGCGCGCCGGCCGCACCGAGCCCTGCGCCACGCCGAGCAGCGCGCCCATGCCGAGCTTTTTCATTTCGGCGTCGTCGAGCACGGTCAGCTCGACGCCCAGCGCCGCCAGATCACGAGCACGTTCCACGAAGCTTTCCGGATAAAGGATGTTGGGCGGCTCGCTGACCAGGGTACGGGTGCGCGCCACGCCCTCGGCAATGGCCGCCAGCCGGGCGTGCGCCGCCGCCGCTGCATCACCGGCACCGATGACGGCAAGGCTGGTGAGCGTGGGCTTCTGCTTGTCTTTCAGCCTGGTGCGATAGGGATCGAAGCGCCAGGCGCGCAGCGAGGCGCCATGGGCCAGGTGCGCCGCCAGCGTGCCGTCCAGCACGCCGGCCACCTCGACATTCGCTACCGTCTCGCCGCTGGTCAGCAGGCGGGCGGTGATGGCGCCGCCGATCCGTTCGGCGGTGAGCGCATCCAGCTTGTCGGCCGGGCCGGTGCCAACCAGCAGCAGGCGCCGGCACGGCAGGCCCGCCGGGCTCAGCAGTTCGACAATGCCGCCAGCCTCGCCTTCGAAGCGGGCGGTGGCGGCAGCCGCCGCCAGCGCGCCGCCGCACGCCGCATCGGCGGCCTTCGCGCCGGCCGAAAGCGCGCCATCGGGCCCGGCCAGCACCACCAGGGCAGCGGCAGCATCGGCAATGGCGGGCAGATAGGAAATGGCAAGCATGGGCTGGTTCCTCGATTCGATGACAGGCCTTCCCTTTAGCAGCCGCCCCGGCATCTCCAAGCGGCTGGTTGGGCCAAGCTGATGGTTGCGGGCGGCAGGCGGCACGGCTAATCGACCGAGGTGTCTGCCGCCGATCCCCTGCCCGGCCCTGCTTTCCAACCCCGCCGCGCCGGGCTGCTGGGTGCGGCTTGCCTGCTGGCCCTGCTGCCGGCCCCGGCGCTGGCCCAGCGAATGAGCCCGGCCACCTGGGGCAATCCGGAGCCGGCCAACCGCGATCCCGATGCCCCGGCGCGCACCACCAGCCTGCCTGGCCCCGGCGACACCGTGGATTTCGAGGCCGATCAGATCAGCTACAACGAGGAAAGCCGGCTGGTGATCGCCTCTGGCCGGGTGCAGGTGTCACGCGATGGCTATCGGCTGCTCGCTGACCGGGTGGAATATCAGCGCGCCGCGCAAGGCGATGCGGCCGGCGAAGTGGTGGCGATCGGCAATGTCTCGATCACCGATCCCGCTGGCAATCAGGCCATGGGCGACCGCGTCACCCTGTCTGATTCGCTCAAGGATGGCGCCATTGCCAACATGCTGCTGGTGCTGAACGACGGTGGCAGGCTCGGCGCCCGCACGGCGAGCCGCCGCGACAATGTATACAGTCTCGGCCACGCCACCTATTCGCCCTGCGCGGTGGTGGACAAGGATGGCTGCCCACAGACCCCGGTGTGGAAGATCAAGGCGGTGTCGGTGCGCTATGACGAGAAGCGGCACCGGATTTCCTATCGCGATGCCAGCCTGGAAATGTTCGGCGTGCCGGTGCTCTGGCTGCCCAGCCTGTCGCATCCCGATGGCGATGCCCCGCGCGCCTCGGGCGTGCTGGTGCCGGCGGTGGAAATCCAGCGGCAGCTTGGGGTGGGCGTATCGGCCCCGCTGCACCTCGCCCTGGCGCCAGACACCGATGTCACGCTGACGCCCTGGCTCTACACCGCCACCAACCCGGCGCTGGCCTTCCAGGCGCGGCGCCTGCTGGGGGCTGGCCCGATCCAGATCGATGGCATGTTCACCTTTTCGCGCCGTTTCGATCTGGCCAATGACGGCGTTACCGAAATCGATCGCGGCGAGAAGTTCCGGGGCTATCTGGGCGTCAAGGGCCGGCTGCAGCACGACAGCCGCTGGCGTTCGGTGTTCTCGGTGCGGCTGACGACCGACGACACGTTCAACCGCCGCTATGGCCTGGGCTTTGATGACACGCTGCGCTCCTCCTACGCGCTGGAACGCATCACCGATGAAAGCTGGCTGTCGATCTCGGCCTGGTATTTCCAGGGCCTGCGCGCCACCGATCGGCCCGGCGAAAGCCCGCTGGTGCTGCCGATCATCGATTATGACTGGCGGCCGGATTGGGATGTCGCGGGCGGCAAGGTGCGGCTGGGCGCCAATTCCATGCTGCTCACCCGCTCCGACGGCCAGGACCTGTTCCGGGTCATCGGATGGTCGCGCTGGGATCGCAGCCTGACGACCACGCTGGGCCAGCGTGTCGCCTTCACCGGGCTGGTGCGCGGCGACGTTTATGACGTGCGCAACGCCGCGCTGGCCACCTTCCCCGATTATGCCGGCCGCGATGGCTGGCGCACCCGCGGGGTGGCACTGGCAGCAGTGGACATCAGCTGGCCGTTCGCCGGCCCGGCGCTGGGCGGGGACCAGACGATCAGCCCGCGCGTGCAGCTGGTGGCAGCGCCGCGCATCGCCAATTCGGGCTTTGCCAACGAGGATTCGCGCGCCTTCGAGCTGGAAGACATCAGCCTGTTCGATCTCAATCGCACGCCGGGCCTCGATCGCATCGAAAGCGGCAGCCGCGTCACATATGGCGTGGAATATGCGCTGGACCGGCCGGGCTGGCAGCTCAGGGCCGAGATCGGCCAGTCGCTGCGACTGGATGGCGATGGCAGCGAGTTTGCCGCCGGCACCGGCTTTCGCGGCCGGCTTTCGGACGTGGTGGGGCGCACCAGCCTGAAGATCGGCCGGCTGGTGGAGCTGACCCACCGCTTCCGCGTCGACAAGGACAGTTTTGCCGTCCGCCGCAACGAGATCGATCTCACGCTGGGCGGCCGGCGCACCTATGTCTCGGCGGCCTATATCCGCCTCAACCGCAACGTGCTGCTGGAGGATCTGGAAGACCGGCAGGAACTGCGCATCGCCGGGCGGGTGGCCTTTGCCCGCTACTGGACGCTGTTCGGCAACGCCATCGTCGATCTCACCACGAAGGCCGACAATCCGCTCACCGGCAATGATGGCTTCCAGCCGATCCGCCACCGCATCGGCGTCGAATATGAGGATGAATGTTTCCGCTTCGGCGTCGGCTGGCGCCGCGACTATGTGGGCGACCGCGATTTTCGCCCCGGCAACAACTTCCAGATCAGCATCGCGTTCAAGACGCTCGGCCGGTGAACCGGCCGCAGGCATCCCACTGGGCCGATAACATCATTTCAGCCGCCGTTCAGCCGCCCCCTGCCAGGGCTGCCCGCACATGGTGCTTTGCCCTGCGGTCCGCCTGCGCTATGGGCGGGCCTTGGGGTGCGCCGCAGCGCAACGGAGCGAGGTGAATGAGGTTGAACAGGGCGAAACGGCCGGTTGCCATGCTGGCAGCGGCGGCGATGCTGGCATCCCCGCTGACTGGGGTGGCCGCGCAAACCGCTGGCCGCAGCTTCAACGCCAACGATCTGCCCGAGGTGCTGGTGCTCGGCACCATCGATCCGGCCCTGCGCAAGGCCCAGGCCATCGTCAACGGTGACGTGATCACCGATACCGATATCGATCAGCGCCTGGGGTTGGTGCTGGCCGCCAACGGTGGCAAGATCGACGAGGCGGAACGGCAGCGGCTGCGCCTGCAGATCATCCGCAACCTGATCGACGAGAAACTGCAGCTGCAGGAAGCCGCCGAGAACGACATCCGTGTCAACGAGGCGGAGGTGACGCGCAGCTTCGAGCGCATCGCCCAGAATTTCAAACGCACTCCGGCGCAGTTCGAGGATTATCTGCACAACGCCGGTTCATCGGCCAACAGCCTGAAGGCGCAGATCCGCGCCGAACTCGCGTGGAGCCGGGTGCTGCGCCGGAAGGTGGAGCCGCTGGTCAACGTGGGCGACGACGAGGTGCAGCAGGTCATCGACAAGCTCAACGCCGCCAAGGGCAAGGACGAATATCATGTCGGCGAGATCTTCCTGTCGGCCTCGCCGGAAACGCTGAACGACGTGATGACCGATGCCGCGCGCATCGTCGGCCAGGTGCGCGGCGGCGCCAGCTTCGTTGCCTATGCCCGGCAGTTTTCCGAAGCCTCCACCGCGGGCCTGGGCGGCGATCTGGGCTGGGTGCGCGCCGAACAGCTCAATGATGCGGTGGCCGCTGCGGTGGCCGCCCTGCAGCCGGGGCAGATCACCGATGCGCTGCCGGTGCCAGGCGGCGTTGCCATCATGGCGCTCATTGAAAAGCGCCAGGTGCTGGCCGCCGATCCGCTGATGGCCGTGCTCAGCCTGAAGCAGATCACCATTCCGCTGAAGCCCGATACCACCGAAGCGCAGGCCCGCGCCCGCGCCGCCGAAGTGCAGGCCATCACTGGCAACATGGGCGGCTGTGGCGGCGTGGAAGCGGCCGCCAAGAAGCTCGGTGCCGACGTTGCCAGCAATGATGCCGTGCGTATGAAGGACCTGCCGGGGCCCCTACAGAACATCATGGGCCGCCTGTCGATCGGGGAAGCCACACCGGCCTTCGGTTCGGCCGAGGAAGGCCTGCGCGTGCTGGTGCTGTGCGGCCGCGATGACAGCCAGGTGCAGGCGCAGGCGCCCAATTTCGAGCAGATCTATGCCCAGATGAACGAGGAGCGGGTGAACATGCGCGCCCGCCGCTATCTGCGCGACCTGAGGCGCGACGCCATCGTCGATTATCGGTGATCGGCATGGCGCCGCTGGCGGTTTCCCTTGGCGATCCCGCCGGCATCGGCCCGGAGATCATCGCCCGCGCCTGGACGCGGCGGCAGGAAGATGCGCTGCCGCCGTTCCTTGCCATCGGTGATGCCCGCGCCATCCGGGCCGTGTGGGATGGGCCCATCGCCACCCTGTCTGATCCCGCCATGGCAGCCTCTGCCTTTGCCGAGGCGCTGCCGCTGATCCAGGTCGATGATCCTGGCGAGATCATTCCCGGCCAGCCCAACCTCGCCGGCGCGCGCTGCGCGCTCGACAGCCTTGAACTGGCCTGCGGGCTGGCGCGGCAGGGCATGGCGTCGGGCCTCGTCACCGGCCCGGTGTCGAAGGCGCAGCTTGGCGCCATCGGCTTTGCCTATCCGGGGCAGACGGAGTTTGTCGCCGAACGCTGCGGCGTTGCCACCGCCAACGCGGTGATGATGCTGGCCGGCCCTACCCTGCGCGCCGTGCCGCTGACCGTGCATGTGCCGCTGGCCGAGGTGCCGCGCCTGATCAGCAGCGACCTGATCGTCAACCGCGCCCGCATCACCGCCCGGGCGCTGGCACGCGATTTCGGCATCGGGCGCCCGCGCCTTGCCATCGCCGGGCTGAACCCGCATGCCGGCGAACAGGGCACGCTGGGCCGCGAGGAGGTGGAGATCATCCGCCCGGCGATCGAGACGCTGCGCAGCGAAGGCCTTGATGTCACCGGGCCGTTGCCGGCCGACACGATGTTCCACGCCGCCGCACGGGCGCGCTATGACGCGGCGCTGTGCATGTATCATGATCAGGCGCTGATCCCCCTGAAGGCGCTGCATTTCGATGATGGCGTGAACGTCACGCTGGGGCTGCCGATCATCCGCACCAGCCCCGATCATGGCACCGCCTTCGACATTGCCGGCACCGGCACCGCCACCGCCACCGCGATGACCGCCGCGATCCGCATGGCTGCCGACTGCGCGGCGCGGCGGGCAGCCGGCTGAGGCCTTGGCTGCGGCATGAGCCTGGCCGATCTGCCACCGCTGCGCGAGGTGATCGCCCGCCACGGTCTCGATGCGCGCAAGTCGCTCGGCCAGAATTTCCTCACCGATACCAATCTCCTTGATCGCATCGCCCGCATTCCCGGCGATCTTGCGGGGGCCCGCGTCTATGAAGTCGGCCCCGGCCCCGGTGGCCTCACCCGCGCACTGCTGCGCGCCGGCGCCCATGTGGTGGCGGTGGAGCGTGATGATCGCGCCCTGCCCGCGCTGGCCGAGCTCGCAGCCGCTGCCGATGGCCGGCTCCGCGTGGTGGGCGATGACGCGATGGCGGTCGATGCCCGCGCATTGGCCGGCGACGGCGCCCATATCGTCGCCAACCTGCCCTACAATATCGGCACCGCACTGTTCACCGGCTGGCTGGATGGTACCGAATGGCCGCCCTGGTGGGCCAGCCTCACGCTGATGTTCCAGAAGGAAGTGGCACAGCGCATCACGGCACAGCCCGGCAGCGGCGCCTATGGCCGGCTGGCGGTGCTGGTGCAGTGGCGTTCGGTGCCCAGGATCGCCCTAAATGTGCCGGCGCGCGCCTTCGTGCCGGCGCCCAAGGTCGATTCCGCCGTGGTGCACCTGGTGCCGCGCGCGCCGCTGGCGCCTGCGCATCCGGCACGGCTTGCCGCGCTCACCGCCGCCGCCTTCGGCCAACGCCGCAAGATGCTGCGCGCCAGCCTGAAAGGCCTGCCCGGCGCGCTGGAGGCGCTGGAAGCCGAAGGCATCAGGCCGGAAGCCCGCGCCGAAACGGTGCCGGTGGAAGCCTTCGCGAAGGCCGCCGCGCGGCTCTGATCAGTTCTGGGTAGCCGCCGTCTTTGCCGGGGCGGCGCTGGCCTGCTGCGTGCCCTTGGCAATGGTCGATTCCAGCCGCGCCGCGGCGCTGCAATCGGCCTTGCACAGCGCCTTGATGCGGGCAAGGTTGATCTGCGCCCGCGCCGTGGCGCCGCGGGCCACCAGCGCCCGGCCCTGGCCTTCCAGTGCCGAAATGTCAGACGGGTTGAGGGCGAGCGCCTCGCGATAATATTTCACCGCGCGGCCCGGCAGGCCCAGTTTCTCATAGGCTTGGGCGATGCCGCTGAACGCCGACACATTGCGCGGATCAACGGCCAGCGCGGCTTCGAAACTGTCGATGGCGTCCTGCGGCTTGCCGGCGGCCAACGCCGCCTGGCCGGCTGTCGTGAACTGGACGGAGATCGGCTTCAACTGGTCGTCACGCCCCGGCGCGGCAACCGCGGCGCTGGCAGCAAGCAGCAGGATCGGCAGGAACAGCTTGGCACGCATCACGTTTCTCCTGAGGGCGTGTCTATCAGAGCCTTGCTGTCTGCGCGATGAAAAAGCCGTCGCAGCCCTCGTTGGCCGGGGTGAGCACCCGGCTGGTCCATTTGCCAAGACCGGCATGGCCGGCAAGCTGGCGCTCGCCTTCCTCGGGCAGCAGCGAGCAGACGACATAGACGAGCCGGCCGCCAGGCTTCAGCAGGCTGGCGCCCAGCCGGATCAGCTGCGCCTGCGTGGCCACCAGCCGGTCGAGCCGGGCCGGGGTCAGCCGCCAGCGGCTTTCCGGGTTGCGCCGCCAGGTGCCGCTGCCCGAACAGGGCGCATCGATCAGCACTGCGTCGCACTGGCCGGCCAGATCAGCCAGGCTGGCGGCCTCACGACCCGGATCGAGCAGGCGCGGTTCGATGCCCAGCGCGCCGGCGCGGCGGCTGCGCGGGCCCAGCTGCGCCAGCCGGGCGCGATCGGTGTCGCAGGCCACCAGCCGGCCCTGCACCTTCATGTCGGCGGCCAGCGCCAGCGTCTTGCCACCGGCACCGGCGCACAGGTCCACCACCGTCTCGCCGGGCTGTGCCTCAAGCGCGGCAGCGGCGATCTGGCTGCCTTCATCCTGCACCTCGATCAGGCCGGCGCCATATTCGGGCAGGCCTTCCACCGCCGTTCCGGTTGGCAAGCGCAAGCCGTGCCGGGTGCGGGGCAGCAGCTGCCAGTCGGGATGCTCGGCCGCGATGGCTTCCCGCTGTGCCTTCAGCGCGTTCACGCGCACATCCAGCGGCGCGCGCTCCAGCAGAGCCGCCAACTGGCGTTCGACATCGCTGCCAAAGCGCCGCGCCAGCGCATCGACCAGCCAGGCCGGCGCCAGGCCGGGCGCCGCCGCTGGCTCGCCGTCCACCAGCCGGGCCGGCGCATGCGGCCCGTCGCCGAACAGGTCCAGCAGCGCCGGATCATGGGCACGGGCATGGCCGATCACCGCCTGCCGGCCATTGGCCGGGCGCTCGCCCAGGCTGCGGATCACGTCGTACACCAGCTCGCGCACCGCCCGCCGGTCCTTGGCGCCGGCATAGCGCCGGCTGGCGAAATAGCGTTGCACGATGGTGTCGGCCGCCGCGCCGGCATCGCGCGCGGCGATGATCACGGCATCCAGGATCTCGATGGCAGCCGCCAGCCGGGCAGCAGGGGTCATGGCTCAGCCGCCGGTCGGATAATTGGGCGCTTCCCGGGTGATGGTCACATCGTGGACGTGGCTTTCCTTCAGGCCGGCGTTGGTGATGCGGATGAACTCGGTGCGCTGGCGGAACTGTTCCAGCGTGGCGGCACCGGTGTAGCCCATCGCCGCCTTCACCCCGCCCACCAGCTGGTGCAGCACGTTGGCGGCCGGCCCCTTGTAGGGCACCTGGCCCTCGATGCCTTCGGGCACCAGCTTCAGCTGGTCCTTGATGTCCTGCTGGAAATAACGGTCAGCCGAGCCGCGCGCCATGGCGCCCACGCTGCCCATGCCGCGATAGGCCTTGTAGCTGCGGCCCTGCCACAGGAAGGTTTCGCCCGGCGCTTCCTCGGTGCCGGCGAGCAGGCTGCCCACCATCACCGCGCTGGCCCCGGCGGCCAGCGCCTTGGCGACATCGCCGGATGTGCGAAGGCCGCCATCGGCGATCACCGGGATATCCTGCTTCCAGGCGGCTTCGGCGGTATCGATGATCGCCGTCAGCTGCGGCACGCCGACGCCGGCGACGACACGTGTGGTGCAGATGGAGCCGGGGCCAATGCCCACCTTGATGCCATCGGCACCGGCATCGATCAGCGCCATCGCGGCGGCGGCGGTCGCCACGTTGCCGGCGATCACCTGCGCCGAATTGCTGTGCTTCTTGATGCGCGCCACCGATTCCGCCACGCGCTCGCTGTGGCCGTGCGCGGTGTCGACCACGATCAGGTCGCACTCGGCATCAAGGAGCGCCTCGGTGCGCTCGAAGCCGGCATCGCCCACGGTGGTGGCGGCGGCTACGCGCAGGCGGCCGGCGGCATCCTTGGTGGCGGCCGGATAATTCACGGCGCGGACGATGTCCTTCATGGTGATGAGGCCGATGCAATGGCCCTCGTCATCCACCACCAGCAGCTTCTCGATGCGGTGATTGTGCAGCAGGCGGCGGGCCTCGCCCTCGGTCACGCCGGGGCGCACGGTCACCAGATTGTCCCGCGTCATCAGCTCGGAAATCGGCTGGGTGTCATTCTCGGCAAAGCGCAGGTCGCGGTTGGTGACGATCCCCACCAGCCGCCCCGGCGCCCCACCCGCGCCGACCTTTTCCACCACCGGAAAACCCGAAATCCCATGCTGCGCCATCAATGCGCGGGCATCGCCCAGCGTCTGGTCGGGCGTCAGCGTGACGGGGTTGACCACCATGCCACTTTCGAAGCGCTTGACCTGCCGCACGGCATGCGCCTGTTCCTCGATGGAAAGATTACGGTGCAGCACGCCGATGCCGCCCAGCTGCGCCATGGTGATCGCCATGTTGGCCTCCGTCACCGTGTCCATCGCGGCTGACAGCACCGGGATGTTGAGGCTGATGCCCTTGGTGATGCGGGTCGCGGTGTCGGCCATGCTCGGCATCACCGCAGAGGCCGCCGGCACCAGCAGCACATCATCGAAGGTCAGGCCCAGCCTTGGTTCCCGGATACGATCATTGCTGCGGGACGACATGGGCGGCGACTCCTCTGGTGTGCGGCGGGGCGATGGGGTGGGCCTCCATAGGGGCAGATGGCCAACATGAAAAGAGCGCGCCGTGCTGCCACGACGCGCTCCTTCACGTTGGCGGCAATCAGCCGGGATCAGGCGCCCAGCAGCGTGCCATAGAATTGCGCCATGGAGGCGCGCGGGCCGGCCTTCACTGCCGCAAACGCCGCCTTAGCCTCTTCCTTCTGGCCCATCTTCAGCAGCGCCGCGCCCATGCGCAGGTTCACCGTGTCCTGATCGACGAGGTTGTTGCCCACCAGCTTCTTGTAGAAGGGCACGGCGCGCTCCGGCTGACCGAGGTTGGCCAGCGTGTCGGCCACCACCAGCGCGATGCGCGGGCTGGTTGCGGCTTCCTTCTCCAGGCCGGGCAGGCTGGCCTTGGTCTCGGCATTCTTGGTGCTGGCCAGCTTCACGAACTCGGCGATGTTGGTCTTGGCAGGGTCGATCAGCTTCTTGGCGATCGCTTCCTTCAGCGCCGTATCGGCCTCGTTGGGCATGCCGCGATCGATGGCGGCATCGGCATATTCCAGATAGTTGTTGGCGGTCGACATGGCGCCGGCGGCCGTCATCAGGCGGCCCCAGTCGAGCAGCATGTTGTTGTCCATGGCGCCGCTGCGCTGCTTCACCAGCTCGATGGCCAGGTTGTAGCTCTTGGGCTCGGGGAAGGCCTTCACCCAGCTCAGCAGCGAAGGCATCACCTGCGCATCCAGCTTGCCGTCGATCACCGACTGGGCGCGGAATTCATACCAGCTGCGATCGCCCTTCTGGCCGGCGGCCTCGCGGGTGTCGATGGCCTTGGTCAAGAGCTCCACCACCTTCGGGCGGGCGCCCATGGCGGCATAGACGCTGGCGGCCTGCACCGTCATGTCGACATCGTTGGGCATCGCCGCCAGGTAGAAATCATACCACTGGCGGGCCTTTTCATAATCCTTGCGGTTCGACGCCAGGCCAGCGATGAACTTGGAAAAGGTCACCTTCTCGGCCGGATCGATCGACGGCGCCGCCACCGCTTCGGTGAGGCCTTCTTCCAGCTTCGCATTGTCCTTCAGCGTCTGGGCCGAGAACAGCTTCAGCTTGGCGAGGATCAGCGCATCGTCCACCTCGGTGCGCGGCACGTCCTTGGCGGCATCCAGCTTGGCGATGGCGCCGGCATGATCGCCGGCCTGCTGGGCCTTCTGCACGTCCATCACCACCGCCATCACCGGCTTCGACAGCTTGGGCGGCTTGGGCTTTTCCTGCTTCTGGGCCAGCGCCGGGCCAGCGGTGACCAGCGCGGTCCCGCTCATCAGCATCAGTGCCACGGCAGCAGCAGCGAACCTCATGTCATTCTCCCTCACGGCAAGGTTGTTTGGCGTTTGCCCGATGGGCTAAGCCGCGCGCCCTGCCACGTCAACTGTCTGCTGCGACAGGCCGCCGCAGACTGCAGTGAACGCCCTTTGCCATGCCCAACATGAACAATGGGTGAGCCTTGCTGCCCGGCCTTGCCGGCAGCCGCGTAACCGGCGAAAATGCAAAGGATGACAGCGCTTGCCGCCTCGCTGCCGCTGGCCGGCCTGCCCCTGCGCTTTCGCGTGCCGATGGCGGCCTCGCTGCTGGCGGGCCTGGCCTATCTGCTGCTGGCGCCCTTGCTCGATGGCCCGGCCAACATCTTCATCAAGGGCAGCGGCGTGGCGCTGATCGCAGTGGCGGCGCTGCAACTGCCGGTTGCCGGCGCACGCTGGCTGGCCGCGATAATGGCGCTGGGCGCGCTGGGCGACATGTTGCTGGAAGTGCGCGGCCTGTTCATCGCCGGCGCTGCCAGCTTTGCCGCCGGGCATGTGGTGGCTATGCTCTTCTATGCCCGCCACCGGCGTGGCAGTTCAGCACTGGATCGCCTGCTCGCCGCCGCGCTGGTGGGCTATGGCATCGTCATGCCGCCGCTGCTGTCATCCGCTGCGGTGCCTTATGGGCTGGCGATGGTCTATGCCGTGCTGCTGTGCGGCATGGCGGCCAGTCTGTGGCTCAGCCGCTTTCCGCACCTGGCGGTGATCGGCGCGCTGGGCTTCGTGCTGTCCGACACGCTGCTGGTCTACCGCATGGACGGTGGGCAGTTGCTGGGCCCGGCGATGGACGGCGCACTGGTATGGGCCAGCTATTTCGGCGGGCAATGGCTGATCGCGCTGGGCGTGGCGCGCGGGCTGCTCGCCCGCCAGGCGCACGGCTAAGGATCAGCCCTCGGCCGGCGCGGCCTCTCCCTCGCCACCTTCCTCGCCTTCACCATCGGCCGGGATCAGCGCGGCCGAGACGACATGTTCATCGTCCGCCACCTTGAACAGCGTCACGCCGTTGGTGGCACGGCCCATGATGCGGATATCGGCGGCGCGGATGCGGATCAGCTTGGCCTGGTCCGTCACCAGCATGATGTCGTCATCGTCATGGGCGGTGAAGCTGGCCAGCACATCGCCGTTGCGGTCGCTTTCGGCGATGTTCCGGATGCCCTGCCCGCCGCGCCCCGACTGGCGATATTCGAACGCCGATGATCGCTTGCCATAGCCGTTGGCGGTGATGGTGAGGATGAACTCCTCGGCGGCAGCGAACTGGCCCATGCGGGTTTCGGACAGCAGGCGCTCGCCATCGCCGCCCTTCCACGGCGCCGCCTTCAGATAATCCTCGCGCTCTTCGGTGGTGGCCGGGAAGGCTTTCAGGATGGCCATCGACACCACCTCGTCCCCATGCGCCAGCGTCATGCCGCGCACGCCGGTCGAGGTGCGGGACACGAACTCGCGCACATCGTCGACCGGGAAGCGGATGGCCTTACCGCTCTTCGCTGCAAGGAAACAGTCGTCGGCCTCGTCGCACAGTGCCACGCCGATCAGCCGGTCATTGTCGCCTTCCTCGAAGCGGATGGCGAGCTTGCCGGCAGTCGGCACGTTAGTGAAGGCATCCATGGCATTGCGGCGCACGCTGCCATGGGCGGTCGCGAACATCACGTGCAGGCGGCCCCATTCGGCCTCGTCCTCCGGCAGCGCCAGGGTGGTGATGATCGTCTCGCCCTCGGCCAGCGGGATCAGGTTGTTGATCGGCTTGCCCTTGGCCTGCGGGCTCCCTTGCGGCAGGCGCCACACCTTCAGGCGATAGACCTTGCCGGCAGTGGAGAAGAACAGCACCGGATTGTGCGTGGAGGTGACGAACAGCGTCGTCACTGCGTCCTCATCCTTGGTGCCCATGGCGTTGCGGCCCTTGCCGCCGCGGTTCTGGGCGCGATATTCGGCCAGCGCCACGCGCTTGATCCAGCCATCGCGGGTCACGGTCACCACCATGTCCTCGCGCTCGATCAGGTCCTCGTCCTCGATGTCGTCGTGCACCAGCACCACCTCGGTGCGGCGCTTGGACTGGAATTCGTCTGACACGGCATCGAGCTCGGCGCGCAGCACGGCGCGCAGGCGCACGCGGCTGGTCAGGATATCGAGCAGATCAGCAATGCTGTCAGCCAGTTCCTTCAGTTCGCTGCCGATTTCATCACGGCCCAGCGCGGTGAGCTTCTGCAGCCTGAGATCGAGAATGGCGCGCACCTGGAGTTCGGACAGGCGGATGGTGACCGCATCCACATCCACGGTGCCGGCTTCAACGAGCGCCAGATAGGGGCGGATCTCGGCCGCGTCCCAATCGCGCGCCATCAGCGTTTCGCGCGCATCAGCCGGGCTGGCGCTGGCGCGAATGATGCGCACCACCTCGTCAAGATTGGCCACCGCGATGACCAGGCCAATCAAGAGGTGGGCCCGCTCTCGCGCCTTCATCAGTTCGTGCTTGGAACGGCGGGTGATGACAGCCTCGCGGAATTCCACGAAGGCCTGGATGATGTCCTTCAGGCCCATCAGCTCCGGCCGGCCGCCGCGGATGGCCAGCATGTTGATGGCAAAGCTCTGCTGCGCCGGGGTGTGGCGCCACAGCTGGTTGAGCACGACCTCCGGCGTCGCGTCGCGCTTCAAATCGAGCACGATGCGCACGCCCTCGCGGTTGCTCTCGTCACGCAGGTCAGAGACGCCCTCGATGCGCTTGTCCTTCACGGCCTCCGCGATCTTCTCGACCAGCGCGTTCTTGCCCTGCTGGAACGGGATCTCGGTCAGCACCACCGCCCGCTTGTCGCCGCGTCCTTCCTCCACGACATGGCGGGAGCGGATGCGGATGGAGCCGCGCCCGGTCTCATAGGCCTGCCGCAGCTGTGTCGAGCCCAGGATCAGGCCGCCCGTCGGGAAATCCGGCGCCGGCACATGCGCCATCAGCCCTTCGGTATCGATCAGCGGGTTGTCGAGGAAGGCGCGCACCGCGTCCACCACCTCGCCCAGGTTGTGGGGCGGGATGTTGGTCGCCATGCCCACGGCGATGCCGCCCGCGCCGTTGACCAGCAGGTTGGGAAAGCGCGCCGGCAGCACGGCGGGTTCGTTTTCCGACCCGTCATAGTTGGGCACGAAATCAACCGTGTCCTTGTCGATGTCGGCGAGCAGCGCCTCGGCGGATTTCGCCAGCCGCGCCTCGGTATAGCGCATCGCCGCCGGGGCATCCGGGTCCATCGATCCGAAATTGCCCTGCCCGTCGATCAGCGGCAGCCGCATCGACCAGTCCTGCGTCATGCGCGCCAGCGCGTCATAGATCGCGCTGTCGCCATGCGGGTGATATTTGCCCATCACGTCGCCGACGATGCGGGCCGATTTGCGGTAGGGCTTGTTGTGGGTGAAGCCGTTTTCGTGGCTGCCCCACAGGATGCGCCGGTGCACCGGCTTCAGCCCGTCACGCACATCCGGCAGCGCGCGGCTGACGATGACCGACATGGCATAATCAAGGAAGCTCGTCCGCATCTCCGTGACGATGGAGACGGGCTGGATGTCGGGCGTGCCGGCGGGCGGCTGAGTTTCTGATTCCATTGGCTTTTTATCGGCTCAGCGGTGGGTGTTGCAGGGGCGCTACCGGATTAGGGGAAACGCCGCCAAAAGGCCAGTGGAAAGGCATGGCAGCAGCGCCCGAATTGCCGGCCGCACGCAGCCGGGCAGGCAGCCTCGCCTGCCGCGCTTATCCGGCCTACTGTCAGATCACCGGGAATATTCGAAGCAGCTTCGGAAGCAGAGCTGTCACCGCAATTGACTATAGTTCCGAAAAGCGGGACAATCCCGTTCCCAAATCTCCGGGGGGAGAATTGTATCATGTCTTCGATTGGAACTTGCTGGCAACACGCAAGAATTTCCGGCCCTATGCTGGGCGTGGCTGCGCTTCTTCTTTCTGCAACGGCGGCAATGGCCGTGCCGAAGCAGACCAACTCCACCGCCAAGTGCGCCTGCATGTGCGCCACCGCCGACGGCCGCAATGCAACCGAACTGGTCTTCGCGGCGCCGCAGGGTGATCCCAGGCAATGCAGCAGCATGAACGGTGTCACCTGCGACAGCGGCCGCGCCGAGGCAACCAACCTGAAGCAGTGCCAGGGGCAGGTCGACACTGCCAGCAGGGCCGGCATGACCGGCGTGCGCCCGCGCGACATGACCGCGATCAGGCGATAGCCGCACGGTCATCGCGGCGGCACTGCACCGTTTGCGCCTTGCCTTGGGAATATTGGCAGTCATTATTGACGGCATGAAGAAATTCCTGCCGCTGCTCCTGCTCTTGTCTGTGTCTTCGATTGCGCAGGAAACCCCGCTGGGCTCCCGCATCCGCAAGCCCACGGCGGTGGCGCCGGCCGATCTGCGCGGCATGAACCAGGCGCTGGTCGCCCGCACCGTGATGGACCAGTATGGCCGCTGCATCGTCGCCTCGCGGCCAGGGGTGACCGAGATGGTGGTGAGCAGCTCGCCGCTGGGACCAGACCTGTGGAAGAGCCTTGAAAAACATGATCTGGCCGATTGCCTGAGCACGGCCGGGATGAGCACGGTGGTGCTGACCCTGTCGACTGCGGCGCTCAGGGGATCGGTGTTCAAGGCCCTCTATCCCCGCGATCATGCCAATGCGGTGCCGGCGATGCCTGCTGCCGGCCCGGATGGCGCCCCGCCGCAGCCCGATTGGCTGGCCGATGTAACCGGCGCCGGCAAGGCGCCGCCCGACGATCCGCAGGTGCAGACCTATGTGGCGCTGCGCCGTCTTTCCGCCTGCGTGGTGCTGAACAAGACCGATGCCGTCCACCGCCTGCTGCTGGCCCGCCCCGGCAGTGATGCCGAAACCGCCATCTTTGGCGAGATCACGCCCACCGTCTCGGGCTGCATCCCCGACGGCCAGCAACTGGCGCTGTCCAAGCTGGTGCTGATCGGCGTGCTGGCTGAGGTCGCCTACCGCACTGCTACACCGGCATCGGATTGAAGCCTTACTCCGCCGCCACTGCCAGCCCCGGCACCTGCACGAAGCCCTTGCGCTTCGCGATCCGCGCCTCGATCTCTGGCCGGAAATGGCGGATGAGGCCCTGGATCGGCCAGGCGGCGGCGTCGCCCAGCGCGCAGATGGTGTGGCCTTCCACCTGCGTCGTTACTTCCAGCAGCATGTCGATCTCGTGCGGCTCGGCGGCGCCGGTGACGAGACGTTCCATCACCCGCCACATCCAGCCGGTGCCTTCGCGGCACGGCGTGCACTGGCCGCAGCTTTCATGCTTGTAGAAATAACTCAGCCGGGCAATCGCCCGCACGATGTCGGTGGACTTGTCCATCACGATCACCGCCGCCGTGCCGAGGCCGGATTTCAGGTCGCGCAGGCCGTCGAAGTCCATCGGCGCATCCATGATCTGGTGCGCCGGCACCAAGGGCACCGAGGAGCCGCCGGGAATGACGGCGAGCAGATTGTCCCACCCGCCGCGAATGCCGCCGCAATGGGCGTCGATCAGTTCGCGAAACGGCAGGCCCATCGCCTCTTCCACCACGCATGGGCGGTTCACGTGGCCGGAAATCTGGAACAGCTTGGTGCCTTCGTTCTTGGGCCGGCCGATGGCGGCAAACCATTCCGGCCCCCGCCGCAAAATGGTCGGCACCACGGCGATGCTCTCGACGTTGTTCACCGTGGTCGGATTGCCATAGAGGCCGGCGCCGGCCGGGAACGGCGGCTTCAGGCGCGGCTGACCCTTCTTGCCTTCCAGGCTCTCGATCATCGCGGTTTCTTCGCCGCAAATGTAGGCCCCGCCGCCGCGATGGACGACGACATCGAAATCGTAACCGGTGCCGCAGGCGTTCTTCCCGATCAGGCCGGCGTCATAGGCTTGCCTCACGGCGGCCATCAGCACCCTGGCCTCGGCAATATACTCGCCGCGGATATAGATGAAGGCGGCGCGCGCCCGCATGGCGAAGCCGGCGATCAGCGCGCCCTCGATCAGCTTGTGCGGATCGTGGCGGATGATCTCGCGGTCCTTGCAGCTGCCGGG